>JAEEGJ010002767.1_pt1 | contig 79394 bp, 63 predicted proteins | sample 8958761 | NCBI WGS metagenome assembly JAEEGJ01 (sample SAMN16246546, study PRJNA631951) | gut metagenome | biome: gut microbiome; feature: rumen; material: RS-attached | host: Bos | place: Iran: Karaj | collected 2018-10 | reverse complement strand
AAATCGGACATGTACTTTTCCTGTGCTTTGTAATAGTGATTAAGTCCGTTTTCTAAAACAGTCTCCAAATCCCCAAGCACTTTTCCCGGTAAATCTTTGCTTCTTACAGAGTCTGCAAATATTGAAAGCTTTACAAGCCTTGTACTTCCGCCTTTTTTAACGGACGCGCTTGCGGTATAGACTCCCTGCATGCCGATGATATCCGAAACTTCCACCTTTAATAAGGAATTATCTTCCGCATACAAAGAATTGTGCACCAAAGAGCACATTCTAAGCTTACTAACGCTTGTTTCAGAAATTGCTATGCTGCTTTTTCCATCAAGATAAAAGTCTTTTACTTCTAAGTTTTTAAGGCTCTCCTGGGCAAGGCGGGGGTCCTTGGGATTTGAGTAATTTGTTACATCCGGATTATGGGTTGAAATAAACTTAATATCCCCAGAAAAGTTTAGGGCAGTTACCTTATACTCGATTGAGAATAAAGAAAGCATTTCAAAGCTTGTCATTCTTGTGACAGTTATTTCAACCTGCTTTCCGGTCGAAGATTCCCAGATGATATCACGCTTTGTGATGCCCTTTTCCATATCAAGGGTTCTTTTATGGCTAATTACTTTACCCGAATTTAAATCAAACAATTCGCCGTCCACAATGCAGCTTATGGACATAGTATCAGCCACGTTTAACATGGTTTCTTTTTTATCCACGAAATTGCAAAGCATCTCTGCCTGCTTCATGGGGATAATGTCGTAAAAGCCGTTAATGTAGGTGCCTCTCATGGTATCGACGCCGTTTTTTACGCCCTCTTCCAAAGAGCCTCTTACACCTATATATCCGTTTGCATTGTGAAACAGAGTTTCGCTTAAAAAGTTTTCTTCTTCATTAAATTGTGTATATGTTTTGGTGATGATCTTGTTCACTAAAAGTTCCTCTTAGCCTTTTACGGCTCCGGCTGCAACGCCTTTAATAATGTATTTCTGGCATGCCAGATAGAAAATCGCAACGGGGATGATGGTGACAACAAGTGCTGCCATTGCTTCATTCCAGCTGATTGTGTATTGTCCGAAAAACTTGGCTGTGGAAATGGGGATTGTCCTGTTTGCCTTAGCCTTTAAAGTAAGGGAAGGAAGAAGGTAATCGTTCCAAATCCAGATAACGTCCAAAATAATAACCGTCATGGTGGTGGGCTTTAACATAGGGAAAACAATTTTCCAAAAAACGCCCCATGTGTTGCATCCGTCAATAATGGCGGCTTCTTCCAAAGAAACCGGAATGGATGAAATAAACCCATGATATAAAAACACACCCATACCTGCGCCAAAGCCTATGTACATAAACACAAGGCCGGGGATTGTGTCTGTCATCTTTACTCCCATGTGGTTACCTATCCAGTTCATTTCCTGCATAAGAGGCATCATGATTGTCTGGAAAGGAATAAGCATGGTTGCAACCAATATTCCAAACAATGCCCCCGATAATTTATTTTTGCTTCTTACAAACATCCAGGCTGTCATTGAGCAAAGAACCACAAGGATAGCGATGGATACAAGTGTAAGAATAAGTGAATTCTTAATTGAAATGGCAAAGTTCATTTTGCCTAAAGCGCTCTCGTAATACTTTAAAGAAAGCTTTGAAGGAAGGGCCACCATGTTTTCATACATTTCAGATCTTGACTTAAATGAGTTAGTCAAAATGAGATATATGGGAAATAAGTAAAGGAGGCAAAAAACCATAAGGGCTATGTTTGCAAATATCTTTGAAGTCTTTGCAGTTTTCATTACATTGCCACCTCCCTCTTCTTAGTGATACTAACCTGAATCAAGGTGATTACGGCTATGATCAAGAAGAATATGATGGCTTTCGCCTGGCCGTATCCAAAGTTACTTAAGTCAAAGATTTCGTTGTATATGTTTAAAGAAAACATTTCGGATTGATAGTTGGGGCCTGCTCCCGTTAGGGCTATGTTTACGTCGTATACCTTGAAACAGTTTGACAAGGTAAGGAATAAACAGATTGTGAAGGAAGGCATTAAAAGCGGAAACTTAACGGAAAACAAGGTTCTTAAAAAACTTGCTCCGTCTACGTTTGCGGCTTCCAAAACGTCATCCGGGATTGCCATAATTCCTGTTATGTAAACTATCATTACATATCCTGCCATCTGCCAGGTTGTTACCACTATCATGGCAATCATTGCTTTTGTCTTGTCTGTAAGCCAGTTACCCCAGTCTATAGAAAGAAAGAATTCTGAAAAAACGCTCTTCCAAATGTAACCCAAAATAAGACCGCCGATAAGGTAAGGCACGAAAAGCATTGTTCTTGCTATATTTGCGGTCTTAAGCTTTGTGGTAACTATCAGTGCAAAGATTAAACCCACAACATTTACAAAAACTACACTTATCAAGGTATAAACAGTGGTGCGTCCTGCGGATTGCAAAAATCTTGCATCTGTAAATACTCTTAAATAATTATCAAATCCCACGAAGCTCATTGCGTGCTTTGCAAGCCCGTCCCACTCAACAAAAGAAAAGCCTATACCGATTGCAAAGGGGATAATCACAACCACGAAGAATATGAACATTAACGGGAATGTAAATAATGCGTACCATCCTTTTCTAATTTTCATGAAAACCTCTCTCTTTTTATAAAACCTTCCGCGGCTTACACCGCGGAAGGAAACCCTTTTACCTATTTGTTAGCTGATACAAAAGCATCGTTTAACTGATTAACAAGTTCTTCGCCTGTCATGTCTGATACATAGAACTGCATAACTATGGGAGCAAGTGATGTTGAAATACCTGCGGGCCAGTTAGCCATGCTCCAAGGAATTGTGTCGCCCTTAGCTGCTACTTCTGCAACTGATGCTGAAATGGGATCCAAAGATTCGCTTGTCATTCCTTCAACTACAGGTACAAATCCGAATTCTGCCATAAGGTAGTTCTTTCCGGTTTCTGATGTGTAGAGCCATTCAAGGAACTTCTTTGCTGAGTTCTTTGAAGCTGCGTCTGCATCTGTGTTAATGTACCAAGCAGCGGGAACTGATACAGCCACCTTATTGTTTCCTAAAAGAGGAAGAGCTGTGATTCCCATGTTAAAGTTAACGTCGTAGTCTGCAAACATGCTGTAGCACCAGTTACCCTGATGAATCATAGCTGTCTTACCTGTTGCAAAGTCACCGCAGTTGTTATCGTAGGTGATATCCGCAGGGTTCTTGCAGTTAGCTCTTACAGCTTCCATGAATTTACCAAATTCCTTAAATGCATCGTTGTCGATCATTCTTACTTCACCTGCCAAAACCTTAGAAAGGTAATCTGCGGGATCGTCCTGAATCGCAAAAGGAGTGTTTAAAACGTGCATGATAAGGAAGTAATCTTCCTGTGAAAATCCTAATCCGTTGATGCCGTCTGCTTTTGCTTTTTCTAAGAAAGAAACAAGTGCATCTGTAGATGTAAGTGTTGAAACATCAACCAAGTCAGCGTTGTAAACAAGTCCGAAACCTTCCAATGTGTAAGGAATACCAACCTTCTTACCGTTTACTTCATCAACCATTCCGGCGCTAACCTTATCAATGAAGCTTAAATCTGAAACATCTTCAAGATAGTCAGCCATCTCAACTGATTCAGAACCGGGTGCAAGTGAGAAAAGTGTGGGACCTGCTTCTGTTGAAAGGTCTGTCTTTAAGTCTGTAAAGTACTTATCACCTGAAGTTTCCCAAACTTCAACTTCGATTCCTGTTTCATCTGTGAAATCTTCGGCACACTTATTTAACTTATCCATGATTTCTGTTTTACTCTGGAAAATAACAAGTTTTCCGAATTCATCGGATGATTCTTCGGGTGCGGCTTCGGGAGTTTTTGTTTCACTAACCTCTGCCTTGTTTTCTGTAGGCTGAGCTGCAGGTGCCGTGCTTCCGCATCCTGTAATACAGCCAAATGCCATTGTCATGGCAATAATCATAGCTATAGTTTTCTTTTTCATTTTCCTCTCCCTTTCGTGGAAATACCTTTAATAAATCGTTACACCTAGATTCTAGGCTACTAGATATTTACCATCAAGTTTCTTTGTTAAAATATGTCATTTCTGTTTATATCAGCTTCTGTTTTTGTGCATTTTGTCATAAACATCTAGTAAACGCTTAGTAAACAAAAGTAAATTTTACTTGCTAAGGGTAAATTTTGCATGTAAAATCAAAGTAAATCGGATAACTATTGTTTACTATTTGTTTTTGGGGATTTAAAAATGGTAAGAATAAAAGATATCGCTAAGCTTGCGGGCGTGTCGCCCTCTACGGTTTCAAATGTTTTAAACGGAAAGAAAAACGTTGGGGAAGAAACAAAGAATTTAATACTTAAGCTTTGTAAAGAAAATGACTATGAACCGAATATCAGCGGCAAAAGCTTAAAAAGCGGCACTTCAAAGACTATTTTATTTAACTTCAGTGACTTTGACAGGCAGTTTTACTTAAAGATTATTCAGGGAATAAGCGACTATATTTATACCAAGGGATACGACCTTTTAATCTGCACAAGCAAAAACTGCGAAAAGTATATGAATCACACTTTCAGTGCAGGTTGCATAATGCTTGATATAAGTGCCCAGGATTCTATGATCATTAAAAAAGCCACAAGCGACTATCCTATTGTGGTGCTTGACAGAGTAATAGATGCTCCGAATGTAAAGAGCATGCTTGTAAACAACTACGCTCCCCAAAAAGAACTGGTGGAAGGCCTTGTTAAAAAAGGATGCAGGCGCTTTGCCTATTTAGGCGGCATAGATACCTTAGATAACCAAGAAAGATACCAGGCAACGGTTGATGCCCTTAAAGAAAACGGCCTTTCCTTAAGAAGAGACGACTATTATACCGGAGACTTCAGAGAAAAAAGCGGTTATCAGGCCGCAAAGCTTTTAATGCTTACTGAGCACCTACCGGACGCCTTAGTGTGTGCAAACGACGATATGGCAATGGGCGCGCTAAAAGCCTTTAGGGAGAACAATATAAAAGTACCGGAAGACATATCAGTAACAGGCTTTGACGATACAGAAACTGCTCAGATATTAAAACTTACTACCGTCCATATACCAAACTATGAAAGAGGCTATATTGCGGCACAACATTTAATCGAAGCCATTGAAGGAAACGGTAACTTCGAACCTTTCAAGATTTCGGCAAAAGTAAAGTGGAGAAAGACTTCTGTATAAATCAAAAAACGAGTTCTGCATTTGCAAAACTCGTTTTATTTTTTCATAGACAAATGTACGTAAACCACCTATTTATCAAAATAAGATTTGTACTTATGAAATACTATTCCTTCCCCAATAATTAGAATAAGAGAGCCGATAATACTCAACTTAACCCAAAAGATAAAGAAATCTGACTGTGTAATGTTAGTGCGAACAGCCGCAGTAACCACGCCATTAATAATGCAAGAAAGATATGTCGCTAATACCAAAGGATAAGATGTTTTCTTAAATCCCTTAATGGCAAAAAAAGCTATTACTCCACAAATTGCTGTAAACAGCAATAGTGTTCCATGAAATATATCGTTATAGCGAAGCGCATCACCATACGTTTCATAGACCCACTGCGCTGAAACACCATATCGATCGTAGTAATCCCCTGAAATTAAATAATAGAGTTCAAACAGCTTATTTACAACTGTAGCCACTACAAGTACCCTAAATATAAGCCCCCACTGAGCAAAGTAGGGTAGGCTCATTACCGGGCGCAAGTTTTCAGGCACACCCGCCAGCGGATCCTTGGGCTTAAAGGCCTTTACGTAATCGAAATTAGATTCAATAACTTCTTCAGTGTCGTTCTCTGCGTTGCTTTGTTCTTTAGTGTTTTCTGTTTCCATCCCCAATGTTTCCCTCCATTTTTTATGCTATATCGTCCATCTGTGCGGTGTAGAGATGATAGTAAAGGCCTTTCTTAGCCATTAACTCATCGTGAGTGCCGCATTCTTTTATACCGCCATCGTCTATGTACATTATCTTATCACAGTTACGAATGGTGGATAGTCTGTGGGCAATGATAAAGGATGTACGTCCTTTAAGCATTGCATCAAGGCCTTTCTGTAAAGCTTTCTCAGTCTGAACATCGATACTAGAAGTAGCTTCATCAAGCACCAATATCTTAGGATCTGAAAGTAAGGTTCTGGCAAAAGAAACCAGCTGCTTTTGGCCTTGGCTAAGTAACGAGCCTCTTTCCTTAACTTCAGTCTGATATCCGTTAGGAAATCTTTCGATAAAAGCTGAAGCACATACGGTTTCTGAAGCCTTCTCAATTTCTTCTTTTGTGGCATCAAGTTTTCCGTACCTGATGTTATCTTCAATAGTACCTGAGAATATAAAGCTATCCTGAAGCATGATACCCATTTGTGAGCGAAGACTCTTTAAAGTAACCTTTGAAATATCGACTCCGTCTATTAGCACTCTTCCGCTATCAACATTGTAAAACCTTGATACCAAATTTACGATTGTGCTCTTTCCGGCTCCGGTGGGGCCTACAAGAGCGACACTTTCGCCCTTCTTAACAGAGAAAGAAACATCGTGAAGAATTTCTTTTCCCTTTTCATAGCTAAAGTGAACATTTTCAAAAGTAACTTCGCCTTTAATTTCAGGCATCTTAGTAGCATCTTCGGCATCATCCACAAGGACAGGCTCGTCCATGGTTTCAAAGATACGCTCTAAGTATGCCATGTTGTTAATGAAGTTATTAAAGATGTTTCCAAGGTTCATGATAGGCTGCCAGAAACGGCTTGCATATCCTGAAATAGCAACAATTGTTCCGACAGACTTATCTCCGTTAATAAAGATAAGGATACCAAATAAGAAAATCGAACCTCTTACAAGTACAGAGATTGTATCAATGCCGGGCCACACTAAGTTATTCCAGCTAACGGCTTCCATCCATGTCTTTCTGCAATCATCCGAAAGCCCTGCAAAAATCTCTGCGTTTTCATCTTCTCTTGCAAAAATCTGAGTGATTCTTGCACCTACTATGTTTTCCTGAAGATATGCGTTTAAGTTTGAGTTTTTATTTGAAACCATTCTCCAGGCTCTTCTTTGCTTACCCTTAATCCAGAAAAGGAAGGCCGCCAAAATAGGCACACCGCAAAGCACTACAAGAGATAACTGCACATCCACGGTAAACATGAATATTACGATGAATATAAGGTTAAAGATTTCAAGGATTACGTTTATAAGTCCGTTTGAAAGCATATCCGAAACGGAGTTTACGTAGTTTACAACTCTAATCAAAATCTTTCCATGAGGTCTGTCGTCATAATACTGGAAAGAAAGCTTTTGTAAATGAGCAAACAAATCTTTTCTTATATCATAGATTATGTTCTGGCTGGCATTTACCATCATCTTTGATCTAAAGAAAGCGCATACAACCGCTATTAGGTAAAATCCCACAAGCATAAGGACTTGAATCACAAGCATTCTTACGTCTTTATTTGGAACGGCTTCATCGAGAGCTTTCTTTGTGACAATAGGTGAAAATAAAACCGATAATCCCGCAACGGCACTAAAGGTCATGGCGCCAAGGAGTTTAGGTAAATACCTCTTTATGTACTTTGATGCTAAAAGTAAATGTTTTAGGTTAAATTCTTCTTCAAGGGCTTCGTCTACTCTGTAAGTATTTTTTCTTGCCATTACATTTCACCCCCTGTCTGAAGTTTTACAAGTTCGTAGTAATAACCTTTTTTCTTTATAAGTTCTTCATGAGAACCTTCTTCTGTAATCTTTCCATCCTGTAACACCAAAATCTTATCGGCTGATTTGGTGGTGGAAATTCGCTGAGCTATGATAATCTTTGTGCAATCAAAATCAAGCTCATGAAGTGAATGCTGAATCTGCTTTTCGGTTTCCATATCAACCGCCGATGTGGTGTCATCCAAAATAAGAATCGAAGGCTCTATTGCAAGGGCTCTTGCCAAAGAAATTCTTTGCTTTTGGCCGCCGGATAAACCCACACCTCTTTCACCTACGATGGTATCATACCCTTCAGGCATCTTTGCAATAAAGTCTGAAGCCGCAGAGTATCTGGCAAACTTAACAACCTGTTCCTGTGTTAAGTGGCTGTCTCCGTAAGCTATGTTTCCTTCTATGGTATCTGAATATAAAAGCACGTCCTGTGTTGCAAGACCTATGTTCTTTCTTAAATCAGTGATTTTATAATCGCACACAGGCACATCATCTATAAGCACTTCACCGCTTGTAGGCTCATAGAATCTTGGAATCATGTTTATTAAAGATGTCTTTCCGCATCCCGTTTCACCCATGATAGCTATAGTCTGTCCGGGCTCAGCCACAAAGGAAATATCTCTTAAAACAGGAAGATTTCCGTCTGCATATTGGAAAGAAACGTTCTTAAATTCAACCTTACCCTTAAAGTGATTAGGATGAGAGATTGCGTTTTCTTTGTCCACAATTTCAGCTTCTGAAAAGTAAATTTCCATTACTTTATTTGAAGCCGCATCGAAACGCTGGAATTCATTCATGATGTTACCAAGGTTTCTCATGGGGTTTGCAATAGCCCAGATAAGACCTGAAAAGGCAACATATTCACCCATTGTAAGTTCACCGTTTATGATAAACAAACCGCCCACCAAAATAAGCACAACGGATAAAAGGTTTGCCAAGCTTTCAATGTATGGATAGTACTTAACCCAGATTAGCTGAGTCTTTTTGTTGGTATCTCTAAAGTCAGCATTTGATACATCAAACTTATCCATCTCGTAGTCTTCTCTTGCAAAGGCCTTAACCACTCTGTTACCGGAGATGTTTTCCTGAGCGTAGGTGTTCATGCCGGCAAGTTTTTCTCTAAGGAGCCTGTGCATAGGGCCGACTTTAAGCCTAAACTTTACGATTATTATAAAGATAAAAGGCGAAATGATAAGAATTGATAATGCAAGTTTCCAGCTTATCAAAGAAAGATAAACAGCCGTTGTAATGTATAAAGCAAATGATTCAACAATCATTCTTATTACCCAGGCTATCATATGACGGCAGGCATCAAGGTCACCGGTCACTCTGGTCATAAGGTCACCGGTACGGTAGGTTGAATAAAACTTCATGTCCTGCCTTTGAATCTTATCGTATAAAAAGTTTCTTATTCTGTATAAGGCTTTCTGAGACACTTTTTCATAAGCCATACAGTCAAGATAGACTATGATGACTCTTAAAAGCGTAAGCCCCACCATCATTCCGAGGAGATAGTAAAAGTAAGAAACATTGTTTGCCCTGTTAAAGGCAGCTTCTTCTCCCGAAAGAAACTCATCAACGATTTTTGACGAAAAAAAGGGAACCGTCAACTGCAATACATTATATGCAACGGTTCCTATCAGTGCGAAAACAAACATAACTTTCGCACCTTCCATGTTGTGCCAAAGCCACTGAATTTTCGTCATTGGAAAATTATTTGGTTGTTTTGCCATAAAAATATCCTCTACAGTATATCTTCGTACAAGCGAAATTGTATCATAGCGAATAAATAAAGCAAGCTATTTTTCTTGTAAAAAATTGCTCTCTTTTGTCATTATATCCCAACCCGAATAATCCAAAATTTTATATTAATCCATAACCTGCAGAGCAGATGATAAGTGTAAGCACGATTCCAAGAACCGCTCCCACTGCAACCTGAAAAGGAGTGTGGCCGATAAGCTCTTTTAACTTATCATCGTTCGATAAGCTCTTATCGCTCATCTTTGCAAAGGCTTCAATCATTTCATTTAAAACCTTGGCCTGATTTCCGGTCTCTCTTCTTACTCCCATGGCATCATACATTGTGATAAAAGCAAGGATTGCGCAAATGGCAAATTCAAAACTTCCCACACCGTATTTAATTAAAGCCGCGGTAGAAAGAGCACAAACAGTAGCTGAGTGTGAGCTTGGCATTCCGCCCGCTCCGAATAATCTTTCTCCTCTAAAGGATTTTGATACGCAAGCATAGATTATAGTTTTAATAACCTGTGCCACCAGCCATCCCGAAGCCGCACAGATTAAAACCGTGTTTTGTAAAAGTAACTCTCCGATATTCACGACAAATTCTCCTTATATCTGGGGTTCGAAAGCTCCGTAACTCCCATGATAATCGTAACGGTCACCGCAATTGCATCAGCAATCGGTCCGGAATAGATTATACCATTAATTCCAAAGAAACGGGGCAAAATAATAAGCAAAGGTATAAGGAATAAAATCTGTCTTGTTAATGACAAGAACATACCTCTTTGAGGGCGTCCCGTTGCAGTGAAAAAGTTTGAAATAATAGGTTGCACAAAGTTAATAAATACAAAGAAAAAGTATATTCTAAAGTATCTTACAGCAAAGTTATAATAATCTTCGCTTCCCTCTCCGAAAAGACCGATAATCTGTCTTGGGAAAATCTGGAACACAAGGAAGGAACCGATTGAAATAAGTAAGCTTACAAACAAAGCAAGCTTTGTAGCCTTTTTAACTCTTTCAAACTTCTTTGCTCCGTAGTTAAAGCTGACTATAGGCTGAAGTCCCTGGGAAATACCTATAATGAATGAGAAAAACATCATTCCCACTTTTGATATAATTCCCGCACAGGCGATAGGTATTGATTCACCGTAAACACTTTGCGCTCCGTAATACTTTAAAGAGTTGTTCATAATGATCTGAACGACCATCATTGCTATCTGGTTAAAGAAAGAAGCCGTACCAAGAGATGCACTTCTACTAACATACTGCAAATGAATTAAAAAATGCTTTAACTTAAGCTTAATGGTCTTATAATTTGCCAAGTACGCAATGACCATTGCGCCTGCAACAAACTGACCGATTATTGTAGCTAAAGCCGCACCCTTCATGCCCCAGTTAAACTTAAAGATAAACAAAGCATCAAGGATAGTGTTAATTACGGCTCCTGTCATATTTACAATCATTGAATATTTAGGCGAACCGTCAGCTCTTACTAAGTGAGCTCCGCCTGTCTGTAAAATAAGCATAGGAAATCCGATGGCTGTAATGCGTGTGTATTCCTTAGCGTAAGGAAGCACATCCATGGGAGATCCAAAGAACACCAAAAGCTTATCCAAAAAGACTTCAGTAATAATGGCTAAGATAAGGCCAAGGCCCGCCAAGGCCGTAGCTGAGTTACCGATATAAAACGGCGCTCTTTCTTTGTCCCCTTCACCCATTGCAAGGTTAAAGGCACTGGCTCCGCCGATTCCAAGTAAAAGTGCTATAGATGTGCAGGAAATCGACAAAGGAAATGCTATATTTGTAGCCGCATTTCCAAGCTCACCTATACTGTGACCGATAAAGAACTGGTCCACAATGTTATAAAGAGCACTTACAAGCATCGCCACAATGCTTGGGATTGCAAATTTTCTAAGTAACGTTCCTACGGGAAGTTCTCCCAAAGGATTTTTTCTTTCTTCCATAAATACTTCTCCATTTCAAAAACAGTGAAATGATACCATAAAATGGGCATAAAAGAAAGAGCATAGAAATATGTGTTAACTTTACTTCATCATAAAACCCTCCCTACCGACTGTTCGGTAAGGAGGGTTTATGTTACACTTTAGTCTTCAATACAGTTTAAATCTTTGTAAATATAGCGGTTTCTTCGTCCAATTCTCCGGCAATACGCTGATTTTCATCCATACGCTTTGTAATGTTATCCATATCGTATACCAGATTCTGCGTGCTTTCTGCGGCAGAAGAAACACCCTTTACGCCTTCATCGATGGCAGTGGTTATGCTGCTTATGGACTCTGCTATTTCATCGAATGTGTCTTTAAAGCCCTCGGTCTTTTCAGTAAAGTTTGTCATAACCGATTCGATGTAATTTGCGTTATCTCTGTATTCCTTACCGTCTTTTACAAATCTTTCAAATTCCGGAAGAATAGAATTTTGCATATAATCAACAAGGTCATTGGCACTGCCCGATAGGTTGTGCACAGCGTTTATGACAATTGAGTTAATCTGTTGAATATTACTTGCGGTCTGACGGCTGTTTTCGGCAAGAACACCGATTTCTCCTGCAACAACCGCAAATCCTTTACCCATCTCTCCCGCTCTTGCGGCTTCAATTGAAGCATTAAGTGAAAGAAGATTTGTCTTGCTGGCAATACTCATTATTTCATCTGTAAGGGTGTTAACCTGATCTACGCTTTCGCTGTCGGAAATCGCCTGATTTAAGTCTGCCAAAATAGCTTCAACCTTGTTGTTGGTTGCTTCCATATTGGTTCTTGCGGTTTCTTCCATGGTGTTTGCGTGTTCTTTCATGTGCTTTGAGTACTCGTTGATTTCACGGCTCTTTGAAGCCATTTCATCAACTTCTGTTCTTACTGCTTCGGTATTCTTGTTAATGGTGCCCGCACTGTTTGCAACTTCAGACATTGTGGCCGAAAGTTCCTCTGTAAGTGCCGACAGATCCGCTGCACTGTTATTGGAAGTCTGCACGCTTCCGAGCACGTCGGTTACCACCTTATCCATGGAGGATGAGTTGTGGGTAATCATCTTAAAGATTGACTGCAAACGCTCGATAAACTCATTTATACCGCTACTAAGTGCACCGATTTCATCACTTGAATTAACGGAGATTCTCTTGGTAAGGTCACCTTGTCTGTCATTAATTCCCCTGACAATATCCTGTAGTTCGGATTCTGCCTTAATAACGGGTCTTATAACAAATCTTATTACCACAAATATTGCTATAATAACTGCTGCCGCACTAATAATAACTACGGTTATACTTAAAACATTGGCAAGCCTGAAGTTTGCTGCCAAAGCATTTCTTTCGGCAGAAGTGCTTTCCTTAATTGCCGAAATTATTGAAGCAATATCCTCATCCAGTTTTTCTGCGCATTCTGCCACCTCACCGTTTGCGGTTGCATATGCATCCTTGGTCTTTTGATTTGCACTTTGTGCAAGAAGAACTCTTACTGCATCCTTAAGACTTTGGTAATCGGAAAGCATATTTTCGTAGTTTGCCGCTATTGGTTCATCGCTGTATTTCTTAAAATCTACGATTGCTTCATACAATACTTCTTCTGTGGCTTCAATCTTACTAACTACGGAAGTCATGGTTTCAAAATCCGTAGCCACAATATGTGAAAGTGCCAATGCATGCACGTCCTTTGCCGTTCGGCCTATGGTGTCAAGCTCCAGTATTGCCACAAGATACTCATCCGAAATCTTTGTTGCGGTATTATTAACCTTTTTTAAACTGGACATTGCAATAATATTTGAAAGAATCGATACTATTCCCAAAAGAAGAACCGGCCCCATAATCAATGAACGAATACTTGTTTTTTTCTTCATATTTGCGCTCCTGTTCATAATCTTTACCCGTAAGTACGGTTACTATTTATCTTCTGTTTCAACCGGATCGCCTGTGGTTTCTTCGTCCGTTATCCCTTTGACCATCTCATTAAGAAGAACCTGCAGATCTTTACCCGAAGGATTTCCGTTACTCATTTCTGTTCCAAAAGCTCCCGACGGATCCCAATACTTGGCTCCTACTCTTTGTAAGCTTGAATAAGGCGCCTGCGCCTGCAATGCCTGAATTGCGTTTGACTCTGCCACCGCACCCTGGCCGGAGGCTTTTGTATTTGAAGGTCCCTGACCTCTCATTTCAAATCTTAATGTCTGATTCTTTTCATTGGTCATCCAGTCGGCAAATTTCGCTGCCCATTCTGCATTGGGGGAATAAGAATTAACTCCCACAAGCTTATATCCTGCGTAGCTTGACATCTGAAGCTGATTTCCTGCAACTGTGTATGTGGGAAGTTTGGCTGCGGCATAATTACTGCCCCAGGCTTCTTTAATCGCACTTTCATCCCAGATTCCGCTCACACCTGCAACATACAAATCCTCTGCGGCTCCCTTCGCAAAGCCATCAGGGCTTGTGGCTGTAAAAGCGGGATTTGAGCCGATTCTAAGCATTCCCTCCGCCACCTGCACTCCTGTAGTGTTGGTGTATTTAGCATTCCAGTTACAATAGGTCGAGATGCCGTCATCATTAAGGCCGATTTCCATATCCGTATTGCCAAAGAAAGCATACAAATACCAGCCTGAAGTCATTTCCATAAACACCTGTTTACCGGAAGCTTCTGCTGCTTTCAACAGGCCGTCCATAGTTTCTGCATCCGTGTCGCTTACATACTTTTTATTATAAAAAAGAAAATATCCGTTATCGGCAGTAAGTGGATACGCATAAAGCTTACCTCCGATAGATGCGGCATCGCTGGATGCCTGAAGATTTCGGCCATATATCTCAGATGAACCGGAAACTTCTTTTAACACACCTGAAGCCACGAGCGCCATAAGCTGGTCGTCTGCAAAGGTGAATACATCAGGCGCATTAAGAACATCGCCCAAGATATCATCTTTACAGTTTGCTTCACTGTGTGGTTCATAAGTAATATTGAAGGTTGCCTGACCGGCATACTCAGACTTAAAGCTTTCAATTATGATGTTTACCAGTTCAGTATCTTCTTCAGAGCCCCATACTCTTAATGACACATTTCCCGATGCTAAACCTTCGGACGGCGTCTCCGCCTTTGTTGCTGCGCCCGAATCGACTTTTTTGGCACAACCTGTAAGAAGTGCTGTAATTATAAAAGACAAAACAATATACTTTATCAGTTTTTTATACATGGAAAAAACCTCCAATCCTACCTGATTATAGCAAGTGAATATAACTCCCTTATTAAAATAAAAACATACTTATTTTGGAGGGACAGCAAAAAAGGGCCGTACAGTGATGTACGGCCCTTTAGTCATTAGTTATTCTTTATATCTTCAATTTTCTTATTTAGGTCTTCGATTGCAGCCTTGGCGTTTTTGATTTGAGTGATTTTCTTTGTAAACTCCTCGTCTCCGCCGTCTTCTTTGTGCATCTCGAAATACTTTCTTCCGATGCTTGCATATAAGCTGTTTATAAGCTCTTCGCAGGCCTTAACTTCGGTCTTTAATTTGATAACCTCTTTAGTGGTGCGGCCCTTAGAAATCGCCTTTGCGGTGGTATCTTCGATAGCATCTAAAATATTGTCTAAATTCATGTTTTCTCCCCCTTAGGATTTATTTTGAAAGTTTTTTCTTTAACTTACTTTTTGCTCTTTGAAGGGCATTATCCGTGGACTTTTCGTCTTTAGAAAGAACCTTTGCAATACTTGTGTAGCTCATGCCCGTTAAATAAAGGTCCAAAACTTCTTTTTCAAAAGAAGAAAGCTCAGTGTCTATAAAGTGCTCTATATCTTCCACGTTTTCTCTGTCAATTACAATTCTTTCGGGATTGTCTGAATCAAAAACTAATGTCTCTTCCAAAGAAAACCTTCCGGATTCTTCATCGTTTGAATCATCCTTACTGCTTAAAGAAATATACGTGTTTAAAGGCATGTGCTTCTTTCTTCCGGAAGCTGTGACTGCTGTGTACATCTGCCTTGATACGCAAAGGTCCGCAAATGTTAAAAAGCTTGCATCGCGGCCGTAGTCATAGTCTCGCATGGCTTTAAATAAGCCTATCATGCCTTCCTGAATAAGGTCTTCTGAGTCTGCGCCCAAAATGTACATAGACTTTGCCTTGCTTCTAACCAGGTTCTTATATTTATTTAAGATATACTCAGTGATGCCTTCTTCTCCCTCATGAAGCCTTAAAATAAGCTCTTCGTCGGTGGCACCTTCGTATTTACTTTTTAAGTCTCTGTCTTGCAATTTCAAAGCTCATTACTCCCATAGCTACAGATGCGTTTAAAGAATCTATATCTCCCTTCATGGGAATCTTTGCCACATAGTCACATTTTTCTTTAACCAAACGGCCTACGCCTTCACCTTCGTTGCCGATTACAAGTCCGATGGGGCCCGTTAAGTTAAGGTCGTACATCAAATCTCCGTCCATGTCGGCACAGACAAACCAAAGTCCCTGTTTCTTTAATTCTTCGATTGTCTGAGAAAGGTTTGTTACCTTTACAACGGGTGTGTAGTTAATGGCACCTGCTGATGTTCTTGCCACAGTAGGTGTAAGCCCAACCGCTCTGTTTTTAGGAATAATAACTCCGTGTGCTCCCACAAGGTTTGCGGTTCTTATTATCGCACCTAAGTTGTGAGGGTCTTCTATGTTATCAAGTAAGATTATGAAAGGAGGCTCGTTCTTTTCTTTTGCAAGATTAAAAATGTCCTCCATTTCAGAATATTCATAAGCTGCGCTTATTGCTATAACGCCCTGATGATGACCGGTTTCGGACATTTGGTCTAAGCGTTCTTTTTCAACGTATCTTATCATAGTGTCGTGTTTCTTTGCTTCTCTTTTTATGGAAAGAACGGGGCCGTCTTGGCAACCGTCCAATACATAGATTCTGTCTATGGTCTTTCCTGATTTAAAAGCTTCAAGGACTGCGTTACGTCCTTCTATCTGTGATTCATTCTTTGCCATTATTAATTCCTTCTTTTATTAAATCTAACATTCGTTCGGTTTTATCCATCAGGTATAAATATCCCATCAAAGCTTCAAAGCCCGTAGCTTTTCTGTAGTCGGTAATTGATGCATTCTTAGCTTTGGTATTTGATTTAGCGTTTCTTCCACGCTTATAAATGTTTAGCTCTTCTTCCGTTAAAATCGGCTGAATCTTTTCGATAATATCAGCCTGAGCCTTGGCATTTACATACTTTGTGGCATCTTTATGTACCTTTTCTATGGCTCTGTTTCCCTTAGATAAGGTGATGGTGCGAATCACCACTTCGTAAATCGCATCACCTATATGAGCCAAAATAAGAGGGGCCAGTTCATTGGGGTTTACATCCGAAAGGCCGTACTCTTCTTTTATCTTTTTATATAATTCATCCATTTTTGCGTGAAAGCTCCTTAACGGCCGCCTCAAGTTCAAGCACATGATTGATAAGGGCGGCATTTGCCTGTTTTAAGCCCATGATATCTTCTGTAACGGGGTCGGGAAGGTCAACCTGGTTAAGTTCTGTCTGAGGACATTCAATGTCTTTACGCTTAATCACACGGCCGGGAACACCGACAACCGTAGAATAAGGCGGAACTTCTTCAAGAACCACTGAACCTGCTCCGATTTTTGAATTGTCTCCGATTTTAAAAGAGCCAAGCACCTTTGCGCCGGCACTTACCATTACGTTATTACCTAAGGTAGGGTGACGTTTTCCCTGCTCTTTACCTGTACCTCCAAGGGTAACTCCCTGGTATAAAGTACAGTTATCTCCGATTATAGTGGTTTCACCAATAATAACTCCGTTACCATGGTCAATAAAAAGGCCCTTACCGATCTGAGCACCGGGGTGAATCTCGATACCGGTTCTTCTTGCAGCTCTTTGTGAAATAAGACGCGCCCAGAAGTAATGCCCCTTTAAATAGTGTTTATGCGCTCTTCTGTAACTTAACATTACACGAAAGCTTGGATAAAGAAAGACCTCCAGGTCTGAGTGCAGGGCGGGGTCTCTTTCTTTGATAACCTTTATTTCTTCTTTTAACTCTTTAATAAATCCCATGTTTTTATACCATCTTCGATTTATTCTTTGTAAAACCTCAATTTTTCGCAATTACTGTCAATTATTGTAATCTATTTTATCTTCTTTTTCAATTATATCAAGTATTTCTCCATCCTTCGTGATATACTATTTAGGTGCTTGCAGGAATGATTTATATACCCAAAACGAAGTAACGCTCCGACAAGCTAATCCACGCTCCCCTAAGCCGCTCAGAAATGTCTTCGCGCCTAAGGGTTTCGGGATGGATCTTGTCTTCGCTAAAAGCACTTCTTAAGTGTTTTGGGTATGTAAATCATTCCTGCAAGCAAATGACAGAATCAAATGATTTCTAGATAAAAAAAGAGGAAAGCATTATGTTTTATGTACCTGACGATACAGAGATTTGCGGTTTTTATGAGTGTAAGGACTGCGGAGAGAGGTTTTTATCTTTACAGATTGCTCCTAAGCTTATTTGCCCATATTGCGGAGAAGTGCCGGATATGGAGGTAGGTCCCGACGACGAACTTCCCGTGGCTAAAGAAAGCGCAGGTTTGCTTCAGGTTATAGAGGGAAAAGAAGAAGTTGAAAAGATGGATACTCTTTTAAGCCTTGCTGTAACCGGTGGAGACTATGAATGGATTTAGGTTTCTTTTCCCTGTTTTTGACTAAGGAGCGTTTTCTGATTGTTTTTAGTCAAGAATTCTTTCGTCTTTTGGTCCTTAGATTATCCGTTTTTTGACTAAAATGAAGTTTAAAGCCTGTTTGGGTCAAGTTTTTTCTTCTTTTAAAGCCTGCGAAGCTTTGAATTTATGACTAAAATAGACTCTACGCTTTCTTTTAGTCATAAATCCATTTTTCAAAGGACTAATATAAAGCAATTTCTTTGACTAAAAACCTCTCATAAGATGCATTTAGTCAAAAAATGCATTTACAGACACTTAAAAATGCGGGATTGTTTGACTTAAGCCGCATCCCTATTACGTCTTAGTCAAAAATGACAAAAATGAATAATCAAAAAAACAAAAAAGGGCGCCTAAGAATAACTTAGGCGTCCTTTTTAGAGAGAGAAATCAATAATGAAGTTTATGATTTTTTCTTTTTGGACCTTTTGCTTAAAACAACACTTTGTAAAAGAATGAAGAAACAAAGCATACCGCCTGTTGTGATGCTTTGCCACCAAGGGTCGTTAAGACCGCTTGATACAACTATCTTTTTAATGGTGGTAAGGGTAAGTGTTCCAAATAGGGTTCCGATCACGTTACCCACACCACCTGTAAGAAGGGTTCCTCCGATGATGGAGGATGCGATTGCATTCATTTCCATGCCTGCTGCGTTGGTGGCATTTCCGGCCCCTGTATGCATCATAAATACATATCCCGAAATACCGCTTAAAACTCCGCTTATTAAATAGCTTAAGAAGCGAGTTTTCTTCACATTTATACCAAGCATCAGGGCGCTTGACTGATTGCCGCCCATTGCATAGAAATTTCTTCCAAGCTTAAGATATTTAAGGAGTATAAATATCACTATCACCACGACTGCTGCCACAATAACTCCGATTTCAAGTCTTGCGGGAACGAGGTTTCCGTTCTTTGCCACATATCCAAGCCAGGGAATCTCAACTTTCGCATCCCTAAGTCTGTTAAAGGCTTCATGGTCAACCTTTTGAGGATTAACGGAAAGAATAGTGGTCATTCCTCTTGCAAAGAACATGCCGGCCAAGGTAACAATAAATGGCTGAATATCAAGGACGCTTATTAAGAATCCCTGCACAAGGCCAAATCCCAAGCCGATTCCAAGGGCCAAAAGGATTGATACAAATACATTTCCTCCGTTATTTAAATAAAGCACGCAGCTCATAACCACCAATGATGTTACAGCGCCGACACTGATATCGATGCCTCCTCCGATCATTACTATGGTAAGACCGCAGGATACAATGATTAAGCTTGCATTATCGTTTAGCATGTCAAAGATCTGCTGAGTGTGTAAGAAACCTCCCCCAAGCAAAGCCATTGCCAATATATACATAACCGCGAAAATGCCGATGGTTATGGTCATAAGTAACTGTGTGTCCGTAAGGGGCTCTCTTCTTTTACCAAATAAATTCTTCATCCCTGCACTCCTTTCACAGTTTCTTTTTTCTTTGAAAAGATACTGTTAATTAGCTTTGAAAGACGTGCCTTCACAACGGGAGACCCGATAACTACCAAGATTACAATAACGATTGCCTTATAGGCCTTTACATCGGTGGAAGAAACCTTCATGGCATAAAGGGTGATTGTAAGCATTTGAATAACGTAAGCACCAATTATACTTCCGCTTATTTTAAACTTACCGCCGCCTAAGCTGTTTCCGCCTATTGCAACTGCCAAAATGGTATCCATTTCAACGTCAAGTAATAAGGTTTCATGGTTAATAAGTCCAAGTCTGCTTACTCCGATTGTTCCCGCAACAGCCACGCACACTCCCAAGATGATAAATGAAAGAAGCTTTATGAATGTAGGGTTAATGCCGTTAAGCCTTGCTGCGCTTTGGTTTATTCCCACTGACTGAGTGAAAAGTTCAAGGGATGTAAAGTGGAATAAAAGTCTAAAAAGGATTGCCACAAAAAGCACTATTAAAACAGGCGTGGGAATGGGAATTCCCGGAATAAAGCTTCCTATTGCCGTAATAATGTGGCTTGAAACCGTAGGTGTGGCGCCTCCGTTTATCCAATATGCAATGGAACGTCCGCAGGTGTATAAAATCAGCGTCGCTATCATCGGTTGAATCTTAAATACAGAAACCAGTATTCCGTTAAATGTTCCAAAAAGCATTGCCACAACGCATGCCGATAAAAAGGCAAGTAAAACGGTTAATCCTGAAATTGAAGAACCTGCCTTTAATACCTTTACAAACACGCTTCCCGCAATTGCTGCTGCAGCACCCACACTGATATCCTGTCCCTTGCAGGCTGCGGTAACTAAGGTCATGCCCATGGCAAGGACCGCAAGTTCACTTGCTCCGTTTATAATACTTATTAAATTTCCCGCCAAAACCGCATTGCCGTCATTGTTATGAGAGATACCGATGCTAAAGAAACCGGGGTCTCTAATAAGGTTAAATATAAGCAAAAGTGCGATTGCTATAAGGGGAATCGTAAGCTGGGATAAGCTTCCTTGAAATAATTTCTTAGTTATCTTTTTCATTTTTAGCTTCTCCTCCCGCAATAGTCTTCATAACCTGTTCCTGACTTAATTCTTTTCCTTTTAGTTCTCCGACGATGTTTCTGTCTCTCATGACAATAAGTCTTGAGCAGGTTCTAAGCATTTCTTCAACTTCGGAAGAAATAAAGGTAACGCTTACGCCTTCTTTTGCAAGCTTAAGCACAAGCTTTTGGATTTCAAGCTTTGTGCCCACATCGATACCTCTTGTAGGTTCATCCAAAATAAGGTAATCAGGGTGCGTAAGAAGCCATCTTGCCAAAATAACCTTTTGCTGATTTCCTCCGCTTAAAGAGCCTACAGGGGTTTCTTTGCTTGCGGTTTTAATGTTTAAAACCTTAATGTATTCATCCGCAAAGGCTTCCTGCTCGCTCTTGCTTATGGGCTTAAACATGCCGTTCATAACCTGCATGGCTAAAATAATGTTTTCTCTAACACTTAATTCTGCAATGATACCGTCTCGCTTTCTGTCTTCTGCCAAATATCCGATACCGTTTTTCATTGCATCGATGGGCTTATTGATTTTTACATCTTTACCCTTTATTTTTATAGAACCTGAATTTACTTTATCTGCGCCAAATATGGCTCTTACGCTTTCAGAACGACCAGAGCCTAAAAGTCCTGTAAATCCGTTAACTTCTCCTTTTTTAATGGAGAAATCAAAGGACTTTGTTTCTGAGCTTGAAAGCCCCTTGGCTTCATATAAAACTTCCGATTCTTTGTTTTCTTTTTCTTCAGACTCTGAAAGAGCACTTAATTCATCCAAGTCTTTACCAATCATCTTTGATACAAGTGCCACTCTCGGAAGCTCTTCAATTAAGTATTCGCCCACAAGTTCTCCGTTTCTTAAAACGGTGATTCTGTCGCTTACTTCGTAAACCTGCTCCAAAAAGTGAGTAACGAATATGATTCCTACTCCCTTACTCTTTAAATCTCTCATAAGGTTAAAGAGCATGTTTACTTCCTTATCATCAAGGGAAGAAGTGGGCTCATCCAAAATCAAAACCTTACAATTCATATCAACCGCACGGGCGATAGCAACCATCTGCTGAACAGCCAAAGAACAATCCCCAAGCTGCATCGAACCTCTTGCGGGGATTCCTAAGCTTTGTAAGATTTCATCCGCGCGTTTTTCTCTTTTCTTTGCATTTATAAAAGAACCTGTTTCACGTCCAATAAACATGTTTTCAGAAACAGTTAAGTTGGGGCAAAGAGTGATTTCCTGATAAACAGTACTTATACCGCTGTTTTGAGCATCTTGAGGAGACTTGATGGAAACCACCTTTCCCTCAAGCATTATTTCTCCGCCGTCTTTTTGATAAACTCCCGTAAGTACCTTAATAAGGGTAGACTTACCGGCCCCGTTTTCACCCATAAGGGCATGGATTTCACCTTTTCTTAAAGTAAAGTCCACACCGTTAAGTGCCAAAACTCCGGGGAATTTTTTATCTATTCCTTTCATCTGCAGTAAGATTTCTGCCTGCATAGTCTTTCCTCCTAAGAAAACGCAGCTTAAGCTGCTTTAATGAAGCCTAAGCTGCGCCTTATGGTTTCTTTTACTTATTCACCCAAACCGTAGGTGTCAATATCGTTCTGTGTTAATGCCTTAGCGTCAAATCCCTTTTCTTCGTTGATGATCTTCTTTGAAGAAACTGACTTTGTACCCTTAATGATGTCGCTGATAATCTGTGCCTGGAAAGGTGAGCACTGTCCATCGTAGTTCCACTTTCCTGCAAGGAGTTCTCTTAATGCCCACTTATTGCAGTCAAATCCCATAACGATTACGTCGCCGTCAACACCATGAGTGATACCGTGTTCGTCTAAAGCTGCAACTGCGCCCTTAGCCATACCGTCGTTTTCAGCATAGATTACGTTGAAGTCTGCACCGCTGTTGATAACGGATTCAACGATCTTCTTAGCTTCTGCTTCGTCCCATGTAGCTGTCTGCTGAACAACCTTGTTCATCTTGCCTGATGCAAACTGTTCATCCAATGCACCGGTACGTCCGATCTGAGCGTCGGAACCCATAGCACCCTGAATGTGAACTACGTTGTAAACATCGAGTTTCTGATCAAGTAACCAGTTAACTGCTGTTTCGCCTTCTTTAGCCATGTCAGATACAACTGCTGCTTCATAAAGGCTTTCGTCAACATCGATCATACGGTCGAATAAGAAAACTTTAATTCCGGCTTCTTTAGCCTTCTTTAAAACTTCGTCCCAACCTGTTGTTTCAGCTGCAGAGATTAAAAGGTAGTCAACGCCTTCTGTGATGAATCCCTGTGCTGCCTGAAGCTGTTCATCGTTTTTAATGCTGTAAGCTGTTTTTAAATCATAGCCGTTTGCTGCTGAGAAAACTGCTTCCATATCCTTAACGTTTGCTTCACGATAACCGGATTCTGAAGGGGGGTTGTTAACAACACCGACTTTGATGTTTCCGCCCTTAGCTGCGCCGCCCTTTGCTCCGCAAGCACTGAGTACGCATGCTACAACAAGTAATCCCGCAAGTAACATTGATTTAAACTTTCTCATTTTTTGCTTCCTCCTTCTGTGGCCACCATCGGCCGTCTGAATTAACCATAGCCGATTAAGACGGTTTGGTAAATTGAGGTATGTTTTGAGTTGGTTAAAAATCATTTTATGTTTCTTGCGGGATTTTAAATTTGGTTAAAAATTATTTTATTTAGGTTAATTTTGATACTTTGCCCTGTATTCTGAAGGTGTTAATCCAAAGTTTTTCTTAAAGATATAGCTAAAGTAATGAGAGTCGTTGTAGCCTACTTCCGAAGCTATCTGTGTGCTTCTTGTATTTGTCTGTCTTAAAAGCTCTTTTGCTTTATTTAATCTTAAAAACATTAAGTACTCTGTAAAGGTCTGACCCGTCTCCTGAGAAAAGACGGTTGAAAATCTTGAGTTACTCATGTTTACGTTCTTTGCCACATCCTGAAGCATGAGATTTGGATTGTTATAGTTTTGAGACATAAAAAGCTTTGCCTTGCTTACAACGGGAGATGTCTCTTCGCTTGTATCTTCTCCCATTTCTCTTGAACCTAGAATAACTGTCTTTTCATCGGTTCTTTCAACAAGCAAATGCCTTATATGCCTTGCGGTTTTAAAGCTTTGATATATTTTTTCAGGGGCTCCCACTATATCTCCTATAGCGATTCTAATTCCGGTACAGTTGTTTCTTTCTAGTTCCCTTGATAAAGAAGTGGCAAAAGCATAGGCTCTTTCTTCCACGTCTTCACTTGTGTTTCCAAGGACCAAGAATCTTGTGCCCACTCTTCCCTGAGAGCAAAGCACTCTTCCTTCGCTTGCATCCACTAAGTTTCTTGCAGCTTCCTGTCCTTCGCTTAAGGGAGAAAAGGCTGCATCAATTACCATGTAATAGGCTGTGGGCACAAAGCAACCTAAGTTTTTAAGCTGCATAAGCACGTTTCTTGCATCTTCCAAGGCAGCTTCATCTGAGAATAAAGAACCAACAAGCTTTTCCTTTAAGAATTTATCATCGTTTTTCATTCTTGCACGTAAGCTCTCGGCATGTTCAAAGGTGTTTCTTTCTGCCTTAATCTGGGCACTTACCTTATCTAAAACCGCCTTTAATTCTTCTGCATTAATGGGCTTTAAAAGGTATTCTCGCACTCCCAACTGAATGCATTGTCTTGCATACTCAAATTCGTCATAACCGCTTAAAACGATTATTCCAATCCATGGCATCTGGGCATGAAGAATCCTGCAAAGCTCGATTCCGTCCATAAAGGGCATTCTGATATCTGTAATTACGATGTCAGGATTTGTGTCTCTTATCATTGGAATCGCCATTTCACCGTCGGGAGCCTCACCCACCAAAACATAAGGGGTTTCATCCCAAGGAAAGGATTCTCTTATACCTTCTCTTACAACTATTTCATCATCAGCCAGAAATACTTTCATTTTCAGAAATCTCCTCCTTGGTTCTTAAAGGCACTTTAAAGCTAACGGTGGTGCCACCTTCATCGCTTTCTATCTTTAGTCCGTCGGTTTGGTTGTAATATAGCCTTATTCGAAGGTTAACGTTTACAAGGCCGAAGCCTCCGCCACCAACGCTTACGGAAGGCTGTCCCTTTTGCATTTTTTCAAGTAACATCTTTAATTGCTCGGGGCTCATGCCGCATCCTGTATCCTGAACGCTAAATTCAAGGAACCCGTCCGAAACTTTTGCAGATACCTTAATGATGCCGCCTCCACGTTTAATCTTAATTCCGTGGTATAGCGCATTTTCAACAAGGGGCTGCACCAGTAGCTTAAGTATAAAGAAATCGCCTATTTCGTCAGGGATGTCTATTTCGTAGTTTAAAATATCTCTGTATCTTGTTTGCTGAATCTTTAAATATCCTTCGATATGTTTCTTTTCCTGGCTTATGGGAATCCAGTCGGCACCGGATGATAAACTGATTCTAAAAAAGTCGCTTAAAGCGCTTGTTAATTGAATTACTTCCCCCATATCCCCGGCCTCTGCCTTCCAGACAATGGCATCGAGGGTGTTATAAAGAAAGTGTGGATTAATCTGAGCCTGAAGGGTGCGAAGCTCTGCCTTTCTTAGAGTCTTTGCATCCAAATTACTCTTTTCCATCATGGCTTTTAGTCTGTCTGCCATAGTGTTTACCTGTAGTGTTAAATTCCTAAGCTCCGTTACATCAGTATCAGGCACTCTTTCATCTAAGCTTCCTTCGGCAATCTTAGCCGCTACTTCTTCAAGCCTTTCAATAGGATGTCGAACCGAAGCTGCCGTAGCTTTAACGGATCTGTTTCTTAGGATCAAAGAAACTATTACGATAAGCACTTCAAAACTTGCGGTAAGAAGTACTCCAAGGCGCAAGCTAACACTCATTTTTGCCGTTGACTCTATTTCCTGAGAAATGTATTCATTAAGCATGCTGTCAACAAGGGCCGCTACGTCTCTTACTTCCTGAAGTTCCTCTTCATTTTTAACAACGGGAACCTCAGCCTCTATGTTTTCTTTTATCCTGTCAACATAGTTTTCAAGGGTCTGCATGGTACGGCTTGCAACAATCAAAGACAGCCTGTTTTCTTCCCCTGTTTGGTCGGTTATTGATTCAATTGTGTCGTTTACTGAATGGATTGAAATGTAGATGCCGCTTTCTTCAAAGGATTCTCGCCCGCTTACAATATTCCAGGCAGCTCCCGGAATATCCTGACTCACCACGCTTTTAAGCCCTGCGATGGTGCCCATTCTTGAAATCGAGCTATGATATTTTGCGGCATAAAAGAGCATAAGAAGAAGGCTTATGACTATCGGAAATACAAGCATAAGCACCAGTCTGTGACTTAAATCACTGATTTGCCCTAAGATACTTTTTTCTTTTTTAACCTTCCCCACCATTTTGCCATCCCCGGCTTAGAATCAATATCCCCTCGGTGCGATGGTTGATGTGTCCATTTCATCTGAAAAGCAAAGCTCTTCGGGATGAATGACCTTATCAACCTCTTCACCGTTTTTAAGCTTAAGTGCGGTCTCCATCAAAGCCTTTCCAAGCTTTGGCGTACACTCTACCACACAATTAATTTTACCTTCTTTTAAAACGTCAATAGCTTCCTGGCCCGCATCAATGGAAATGATAATCATATCCTGCCCGGGCAAAAATCCCGCTTCCTCGATTTCGGGAAGGGCCCCTATTGTCATTTCATCGTTGTGAGAATAAACAGCATCGATTTCGGAGCCATAGGTATCAAGTAGGTAGCGCATACATTCTGCGCCCCTGCTTGTTAAAAAGTCTCCGTCGATACTCTCTAGTATCGTCATTCTCTTATCATCTTTTATGGTGTCAAAGAAACCTGCCTGACGCTGTCTCATGGGAGTTGAGTTTTCAGTTCCGGTAATTTCAACGATATTTACATGGTCCATTTGAAGGCTGTCTGCTTTTCTTTTTAAATACTCGGCAGCCATGACGCCTTCATTGTAAAAGTCGGCACCTATAAGGCAGGTGGTTAAATCTTCTTTTGAAGTGTTAATGTCTCTGTCCACTAAGATTACGGGAATCCCTGCATCTTTAGCTTCTTTTAAAACATTGTCCCAACCTTCTTCAACTATTGGAGAAAAGGCAATAACATCAACCTTATAAGCGATGAAACGCCTTATGGCTGCTATCTGGTTCTCCTGTTTTTGGTTGGCATTTTCAAGCATGAGGCCTACCCCATAATTTAGAGCCTCTTCTTCAATGTCTTTAGTGTTTCCTATTCGCCATGCGCTTTCAGACCCAATCTGGCTTACACCAAGTAGGAGTCTTGGCTCGTTCTTTTCTTCCTTTACCTTTCCACACCCCTGTAGGAAAAGCGCAAAGAATAAAGCACATATCGAAAGAATTAATCCGGTCTTTTTCATAACCCACCCCGTATGCTAAATGTTAAACCCGGCTACTTGTTCTTTTTAAATTATTACTGATTTGCTTTTCTTGTTTCAAGTTCTTTGCAAATCTCGTCGTACTTTTCTTCAGACAAAATGTAGTGCTTCTTATAAAGCATACAGGATAATATCATAAGTGCGCAAGGAAGAACTGTCATAGATAATAAAAGTCCGTTCTTTTGCCAGGGAGCAACCTCTGAAATTACTGCTGCAATCTGCTCACTCTTTTCTGCAGCTGTAATAAGTTCCTGATTTGCCTGAGTCTCGAGGTCTGAAATTCTGTTTGTAAGAGCTGTTACGTTTACAATCATGTATGTAACTGTTGCAATGATTACTGTTACGGAGCTAGCCATCTTTGTAAGGAAAGGACGCATTGATGTAATGATTGCTTCGTCTCTTGAACCTGTCTTTAACTCGTTATATTCAACGGTATTGATGATTGAAATCATCATGATTAAATAGAGTCCGTACTGGCCTAAGTTTGCAAGCATAAATCCAACGGAAATAATCCAGAATTTAAGCATTGTGGAAGGAAGAACGAGACCTGATACAAGCATGATTGCATATCCTATTGAAGCTACAATCCACATAAGTTCTACCATTCTTTGGCGGTGAAGCTTTTTTGAAATTGCGGGATAGAAAATCATAAGGAAACCTGTTGCCATCATACCTACTGTAGAGAAGGTTGAGTAAAGTCCTCCTTCATAGCCAAACTCAAAGTAGATGTAGTTAGGGCCCGCACCTGCAAGCACGATACCGTTACCGATCTGCTGAATCAAGAAAATAACTGCCATCCATACAAGCTGGTCGTTTCCGCCGATTGTCTTAATAATCTTTTTAAAGCTAACCTTTGGAGCAGGTGTATCCATATCGCTTCTGTTTTCTTTGGCTCCAAAAAGTGTAAATAAAATAAACAAAGGAGCAAGCACTGCGATGATTAAAGCGATACGTCCGTATGCTGTCTTTGAGTTTCCGCCAAGAGCCATGGAACCTGCGGTAAACATAGGGATGCAGATACCTGCAAGAATGCCTCCGATACCTGCAAAAAGTGTAGCACGAGCAGTAAGCTTGTTTCTCATATCGCCGTCTTTTGAAAGCGCAGGAATCATTCCCCAGTAAGAAATGTCGTGCATTGTATATGCGATTGAATAGCTAAAGTAGATAACTCCAAAGAAAACGATGAAGCTGTTTCCCTCCAAATTTGTGTTAAACACAAGGTAAATAACTACGCTTGTAAGTAAGATACCGCTTAGGAGCCATGGCTTAAATTTACCGTACTTACTTCTTGTTTTTTCAATGATGTTACCCATGATAGGATCGTTAAGGGCATCAAATACTCTTGCTGCCACCATAATTGCTGTGATTGCGGCAAGCTGTCCGTGGGTAAGCTGCTTTGTGTAGAGAATAAAGAGCATTACGTAGTTTGTGAAAAGAGCGTAAACCATATCTCTTCCCACTGTTCCCAAGGGATAAAAGAGAAGGTTTTTCTTTTCCTGTTTGGTGTTCATAATAATTCCTCCGTACATTTATTTTTGCTATACTAATCGACTGCCTCGATAAAATACATTCTTGATGCAAAATCCTGGAAGAGCCTTGTCTCTCCGTCAAAGCCGGTGCCTCCGAAGGCCTGAGCTAACTTAATGCCCGCGTTGTTTAGGGTCTCTCCCTTTAAGATATAATCTTCCGTTTCTCCGTCCATCTTTACAAAACGGGCAATGGTTTTATGAAGGATTGAATCCTGCTTTACATGAATGGGTGCCACCATGTTTACTAAAGAACCAAACTGCATAAGGTTATGCTTTAAAGAAACGTTATAGATGTGATAAGTGGTTTCATCGTCTAACCCTGTAGTCCTTAACTTTTTGTAGAAAGAATTGGGCTTACAAAGGTCTTCCCACACCATTGATACGGCGCGCTTTTTATCTTTAGAAACAACGGTCCACTGTCTATCGCCCGTTCGGTAGAAGTCTCCGCTAAAGAAGACATCTCTCCATTCCTTGTAAGAAGCAACCTGGGATGTAACCTTATCAAAATCTTCTTTGGGAAGTTCGCAAAGGTTAAGCTCATAACCCAAAACTCCAAAGGCCGCAACGTTAAATCTTGTCTCTATAGGAGTGTTACGAAGGGTCTGATGGTTAGGGCAGGCACTTACGTGAGCGCCAACCGTGGACAGAGGATAGCCGTAGCTGTATCCTGTCTGAATCTCACATCTTTGATGAGCATCTGTATCATCGCTTCCCCAAATCTGCGGGAAGTATGAAAGCATACCAAGGTCAAAGCGGTTTCCGCCGGAAGCACATCCTTCAAAAAGAATATGAGGGAATTCTTTCATCAATGTACCTAACACTCGATAGAGTCCTATGTAATATCTGTGAAGTGTTTCTGCCTGTCTTTCTTTATCCAAAACCTTTGAATAGATATCAGAGAAGGTTCTGTTCATATCCCACTTAACGTAGTTTACTCCCTCTATGGAGAAAACCTTTCTCATAGAATCGATTACATAGTTAATAACCTCTTCGTTGGTTAAATCTAAGATCATCTGGTTTCTTCCAAGAGAGTTTTCTCTACCGGGAATTGCCATGGCATATTCGGGATGAGCTCTGTACAAATCACTGTCTTCATTGATCATTTCAGGCTCCACCCAAATACCAAAGTCCATGCCAAGTTCATGAACTTTCTTTGCAAGGTGCTCTACACCCTGCGGAAGTTTCTTTGTATCGACAACCCAGTCTCCAAGTGAAGAGGTGTCATCGTTTCTTCCTTTAAACCAGCCATCGTCCATTACAAAGAGTTCGATGCCTGCTTCTTTACCCTTCTTTGCAAGGCTAAGCAACTTGCTTTCATTGATTTTAAAGTAAGCTGCCTCCCAGGAATTAAGCAAAATCGGACGCGTTTTATATTTATAAGTCCCTTTTACTATGTGCTCTCTTACAAAATCATGCATATTCTTTGAAAGAGCGCTAAATCCGTTCTTTGTAAATGAAAGAACGGCTTCGGGAGTTTCAAATTCCTCTCCCTTTTCAAGCGTCCACTTAAATCCTTCGGGATTTATGCCTGTTACAAATCGGGTTTTATCAAAAGCACTGACGCAAGCAGCTTCATAGTGGTTTCCGGAGTAGATTAGGTTAAAGCCGTAAACTTCTCCGTAAGCTTCGCTTGTATCGGGCCTAGATAACATTACAAAGGGGTTGTTTCTGCTTGAAGAAACACCGCAATTTGTTGAATTTACAAAAGTTCCGTGGGATAAAGGTGTGTCTGTTTTAGACATTTCTCTTGCCCAGGACCCGCCAAAAGTAGTTACTGTAAAGCCCTTTTCATCAAGGTCAAGCATCATACTTAAGGCTCTATAGATTGTAACCTTTTCTTCTGAAGCATTCCTAACGACCGTTCGCTTCGTGATTACGTTACAATCTTCAAATACTGTGTAGTATAAATCAAGGTAAACACCTTTGTTCTTTTCTTTTAAAGTAACCTTTAAAACAATGTTTTCATCAGCATCATCTGCATAAGCAAAAGGAAGCGTGTTCATCCCCTTAATGCTTTTAAAAAGCTCATGACTGTCATAAACAAAGTCGCTTGTCCTTGAACCGTCTTCATATTCAAGCTCTATTAAAGGCTCTCTGTAATCGCCTTTACCTAAGGAAGAAACCTCAAGCATCTGGTCTTCAGGCTGTGTGAGGGAGCCCTTTGTGTAAGCAATGGTGTTTCCCTTCATGTGGCTTACTTTTTCAGAGCAGGCTCTGAAGGTATCTTTGCTTACCTCTTCACAAGCTGATGTAAGGCCGCCGTAATGAAGGTGCTCAAGCACTCCTTCCGGATTGACTCTAAACATATATGAAGTGTTTTTGGTGCTTAAAATAAAGCTTTTATCAAATTCGTAAATCATATTAAGCCTCCACGGTAAATGCGACTTCTACTGACGGTGTCTTTACTGCCGATACTCTTAAAAGAGCCATTTCTTTTTCTTTAGGCGCTCCTACTGTTTTTACAAATACACCGCCCCGGCCTCCTTGAAGTGACACGGTTTTAGGGCCGATAACTTCTATTGGACCTCTTGTTTCAAAGGTCACAGGCTCTGTAAAGAAAGGACAAACGTTTCCGTTTTGGTCAGTAACCTGAATTCTTACTAAAGCTACATCATAGCTCCTTGTAACTTTAAGGGCCGTTGTGCTCTGGCTAGCCGATAACTTAATGGTCTTTACAGGCTCTTTAATTACCTTTTTAACCACTTTTCCATTCTTAATTGCTTCAAACTTATACACTCTTGCAGAGCCGCCCCAGTCGCCAATATATTTAGTGTAAATTCTAACGGCATCTGACATTTTAAGCCCGCCAAAAAGCATAAGCTTTCCTGCTAAAATCCAGCTCTTTAAGGGAAGATTTCCCATTCCCACTTCAGCTGTTTTATTCATTAATTTTTTTAAATCCCTTTTTACCCAAGGCTTATAATCTTCGCCTTCTTCTATCGAAGAACCGATGTAATCGTTAATCTTAATAGGACCGTGAGAAAGATGTACGTAAGAAGAATCCCATGGGAAATACTCCTTTAAAAGCTTATCGTTTTTATACATTCTCACACTGTCTGCGTTTGAGAATATGTAGGTGTCTCCTCTGTTTGAAGCAGGATGCTCACCTATGTCCATGGCGCTTGAAACTTCAAGGAATACATCTTTTCCGGTAGTTTCATCGGAGTATACGTAGGAAGCAAGCTTTCTGTTTCTAAACATATCCATTACGCCGTGATAGCAAATTCTGTCACCTGAGCCAAAATCCTTATGGGTGTTGTAATCAAACATACACCAGCCAAAAGAACCTGCTATGTCTTCTTCTTTTGCTATGGCATCAAGGATGTTTGCATGCCTTACAGCAAGCTCTCTTCTCATACCTTCATTATCAAAGGTCTTTGTGGGATACATGTGGCCGCAATACTCTGAAATAAGGTATGGCTTGTTTACATCGCTTGTAACATTTTTCTTTGGATCGCACCCTCTGTTGTTTCCTTCATGTACAAACTCATTGTAGGTATATACATCTTCAAAGAGGTGGCTTTTCTTTATAAATCTTACGCCTCCCGTAGGACGGGTGAAATCGTATCTGTGAGCTATTTCATTGGTCTTTTTGTAAAACTCGTCATCATCCTGAGACTCGTTTATTCTAACGCCCCAAAGGATAATTGAAGGATGGTTTCTAAATTCCCTTACCATATCCTTTGTATTTTCTATTGCAAGTTTCTTCCAGTCATCATCGCCTATATGCTGCCAGCCTGGAATTTCCATAAACACTAAAAGTCCCAATTCATCGCAGCGTCTTATAAAGTCATGAGACTGAGGATAGTGAGAAGTTCTTACAGCATTAAGGCCAAGTTCTTTTTTAAGAATATCCGCATCAAACCTTTGCATTGAAGCAGGCATCGCATAGCCTACATATGGATAGCTTTGATGACGGTTTAAGCCTCTAATCTTTACCTTTTTACCGTTAAGATAATATCCGTCTACTCTAAACTCAGAGTTTCTAAAGCCATGGGTCTCTGTAAAGGTATCTATAAGTTTTTCTTTTGTATCATAGATTTCAGTCACAACCTCATAAAGCTTAGGGGATTCTATGTCCCAAAGCTTTACTTTTCCCACGTCCTGTCTAAATTCAATAAGCTGAGATTCAAGGCCACCGTTTCCGTCAACCTCATGAGTATAGGTTTTTCCGTTAACCTTCTGCTTTATAATCAAAGGCTTTCTTTGAGGATTCATGATGCGAATGTGGCTGCAAAGAAAGATGCTTGAATCTTTTATATCACTGTATAAAAATAATCTTTCTATATAGGTCTTTTCACTTACTTCGAAATAAACGTCTCTGTATATTCCTCCGTAAGTCATATAGTCAATTACAAATCCGAAGGGAGGCTGATTAAGAGTTTCTCTTGAATCAACTTTAACCGCTATTTCAATGGCATCCTTGCCTTCGATATCGCTTGAAACGTCGATAGTAAAGGCTGTATATCCGCATTTATGCACTGCCTTTTCTTTACCGTTTATATAGACCGTTGCTTCATGGGCCACGCCTTCAAAGGTTAAGCGCACGGATTTTCCCTGCCAGTTTTTGGGGATTTTAAAACGCTTTTTATAACCGCTTACCATCTGATAAGCGGATTCATCAAAATAGTTATAAGGAGTTTCTTTTACCGTATGGGGGATTGATACTTTTGCTAAATCCTTGCTGTCATCCGATAAAAAGTTTTTCGTAAATTTCTCTGTAAAAAGCCAATCGTTATTAATATAAATGCGGTTGGACATCGGTCTCCCCCTTTACTTAATCAGTATACCGTCAACAATAATATCAACTATTTCTCTTAAAGCTTCTTTATACTCAATACTGTTTTTTACAAGCAAATCCTGCTCAAAGAAACGCTCAAGAGATGCTTCAAACATTGTCTTAATAACAGGGATATGAACGTCTTTTCTAAAAAGCCCTTCCTTCTGACCTTTTTCAATAAGCTTAAAAGTAGGTTCCCAGCCTGTTTCCAAGCGGTTTGCAAGCTCTGCATAAATGCTTGGGTATTTATCCTTTAAAGAAAACATAACGGAAAAATCAAGCTCTGAATAGCTCTGAGGCATTACACCCAAAAGGTTTTTAAGCTTTTCTACGGTTTCTAAGGAATCATCCTTCATAATTTCCGCTTCGCAGGCCTTCACTTCGTCGAACATGTCATTAACCATTTCAACGAATAAAGCTTCTTTGTCTTTAAAAACGATATATAAGGTCTTCTTACTGATGCGGCACATTTTTGCAATGTCGTCCATTGTAAATTTAAGGCCTTTTTCTTTGTATACTTCCATACAGTTTTTCTTGATTAAATCACGTAAATAATCTGTTGTTTGAATCTTTCTTGACATACTTTTATTCCTCTGGAAACTAAATTTAATTATTCGGTTTCCTAAATCGTACCAAAAATAGGATTTTCATGCAACAAAAAAAGCGCCGAAAAACGACGCTTAGTTTTGTGTATTATAACTTATAATCTTACTCAGATAAAACTTTAAGTAAGAATTTCCAGGTTCTTTCAGCCGATGAAAGAGACATTCTTTCTTTGGTTGAATGGATATCATACATGTTGGGGCCAAAGCTTATGCAGTCAAGATCTTTGATTTTGTATGCAAACACGCCGCATTCAAGGCCTGCGTGAAGTGCCTGTACTTCAGGCTTTTCACCATACATTTCTTCATAGATTCTGACCATCTTTTCTCTTAAAGGAGAATCGCTCTTGTATGCCCAGCCGGGATACTCTCCTCTTACGCTGTATGAAGTATTGTTGTTATCAGCTATTTCTTTAAGTGAATTAATGAGCTCATCTTTTTCTTCATCCACGTTACTTCTAACAGAAATGCTTAAAGAAACCGATGAGTTTTCAAGCTTAATAATGCCTAAGTTAAGGCTTGTTTCAACTAAGCCTTCAATATCCTTACTCATAGCCATTACGCCAAAAGGAAGGGCTGTAAGGAAGTTTGCAAGCAAACCTTCTTTACTTTCATACCAGTCAAAGTCACCCTTAACTTCTGAAAGTGAAATATTTAAACCGGTTTCTACATTTAAGTAGTTTTCAGATACTTCAAACTTTATGATTTCAAAAAGTTCGGGCTCGATTGGTTTACATAAAACCACAGCTTCACAGGAATTACAAATTACGTTATCTGCTGTTCCGCCGTTTATAGTATTAATTGAAAGCAAAAGCTTTGCATCGGAAAGTTTCTTTAAGATTCCGCCCATTAAGCAAATAGCATTGGCGCGACCCTTATTGATTTCTGTTCCGGAATGTCCGCCGATAAGGCCGTTAATGGTAATCTTATAAGCTGTTCCTTCTTTAGCTTCTGCCTTTTTCAAAGGATAATCAAAGTCAATTCTTGCACCACCTGCGCAGCTTACCAAGAATATTCCTTCTTCTTCTGAGTCAATGTTAAGCATTGTCTTTGCTTTACAAGGGCTTAAATCAATTACAGCAGCTCCGAGCATACCCACTTCCTCGTCAACTGTAATAACAAGCTCGATTCTGGGTAAGGTAAGGGAATCATCGCTTAACAAAGCAAGGCCGTATGCTACGGCAATTCCGTCATCTCCTCCAAGGCTTGTACCCTTTGCAAAAAGGAAGTCTCCGTCTTGTTCCAAAATAAGACCTTCTTTTTCCATGTCGATGATTCTGTCATCGTCATGAACCGCAACCATATCCATATGTCCCTGTATAATAACAGCGGGCTTATCTTCCATGCCCTTTGATGCTTCCTTAATGATGATTACATTATTGGCAGCATCCTGATAATGTTCCAAATTATGATCCTTGGCAAACTTAACCAACCAGTCGCTGATTATCTTAGTGTTGCCTGAGCCGTGAGGCATTGAACAGATCTCTTTGAAATAATCCAAATATGTCATTTATGTCCTCTTTCTCATTCTCAATTTAGCATCATCGCTATAAAAGATTTCCCGCAGATTTCTCTGCGGGAAAATTGTTGACCAATCTTAAGCTTCCTTTTCTTCAGCCTTAGCTGCAGCCTTGTCAGCCTTCTTAGCTTCCTTTTCGATTGCCTTCTTAGCAACATCGCAAAGTGCCTTGAAATCCTTAGCATCGTTAACTGCGATTTCAGCTAACATCTTTCTGTTCATGTCAACGTTTGCAAGCTTTAATCCATACATAAACTTTGAATATGAAAGACCATTAAGTCTTGCTGCTGCGTTGATACGTGCAATCCATAACTGTCTGAACTGACGCTTTCTTTCCTTACGTCCGGCGTAAGATGATGTAAGAGCTCTCATTACAGCCTGTTTAGCGGTTCTGTACTGGTTAGAGCGAGCTCCTCTATAGCCCTTAGCGAGCTTTAATACTCTATTGTGCTTTTTCTTGGCATTCATGCCACCTTTTATTCTAGCCATTTAAATTTCCTCCAATCCGTTCTACTTACATGTAGGGTAAAATCTTCTTCATGTTCTTAACATTTGTCTGGTCCGTGATAGCGGGCTTTCTTAAGTTACGCTTTCTCTTTGTAGACTTCTTGGTTAAGATATGGCGTTTGTAAGCTTTGTTTCTCTTTAACTTACCGGTTCCTGTAGCTTTAAAGCGCTTTGCAGCCGCTCTGCTTGTTTTCATCTTGGGCATTATAATTTCCTCCTAAACTTTAGCTTTTTTCATCCGGGATTAGTTCTTTTTACCGGTTAAAATCATCGACATTGCACGGCCCTCAACCTTGGGTGCCTTTTCCATAACGGCAATATCAGAAAGGCCTTCTGCAAAATCATCAAGGATGTGCTTGCTGGTCTGCATATGAGCCATTTCACGACCACGGAATCTTAAGATAACCTTTACGCGGTCGCCACCTGTGATAAACTTCTTTGCAGCGTTCATCTTGGTGTTTAAGTCATTTGTATCAATATTGGGTGAAAGACGAATTTCTTTAATTTCAACAACGTGCTGCTTCTTTTTAGCTTCCTTTTCGCGCTTCAGCTGTTCATATTTGAACTTGCCATAGTCTACAATGCGCACTACGGGAGGCTGTGCTGTGGGTGCAATCTTTACAAGATCCACACCGGCTTCTTCCGCAAGAGCCATAGCTTCTTTGGAAGACATGATACCAAGCTGTTCGCCGTTTTCTCCGATGACTCTTACTTCCTTGTCACGGATCTGTTCATTAATCATTAATTCGCTAATAGTTTTACCCTCCATATTGGTTAAACAAATACATTATAATTTTCCGTGTTTCCACAAAAAAAGTGGATACACAATCGTATCCACTTTAAAATCAAATATCATTTATATAAGATATTTAAATCTTAACCGCCGTTAAGCCTTTTGCCACGGGGTGAGAGCGGATACTCTGCTTTATGTACTAAACGTACTTAGATAAAATATCATATCGGTAACTGCTTGTCAACACCTATTTTTCAAAACGAATGCTGATGTCTCCGCTTGTTGCTTCAAGGTCCAAAGTCTTGTCACCGCTTCTTGAATTATTTAAGTTGCAAAAACCTGATGTGGTGTCTGCGATAATCGAAAAATCAGCTTCTTTTCCTACTATTGTACCTTTGATATCGCCGGATGTACACTTTCCTTTAATTGCCTTTTCTGCATCGATTCTTGTAAGAATGATTTCTCCGGATGTAGCCTGAAATTCAACATTCTCGGCATTTATATCAGAAAGTCTAAGAAAGCCTGAATTACAACTTGAGTTAAATTCGTCGCATTCAACGTTTTCAACGTTTACGGCTCCTGATGAAGCTTCACAATCAAAATCCTTTGCAGTTACTCCGTTTACGTTAATGGCTCCTGATGAAGCCTTAATAAACGCATCCTCTTTTACATTAACGTCTTCAACGTTGATTGCTCCCGATGTACATTTAACGGTAAGCTTTTCTGTATTTACGCCCTTTACATTAACTGCACCCGATGAATAATCTGCATTGATTTCACCGTCAAAGTCCTTAGGAAGTGTTACGGTCATTATGTAATCTTTAAAATCAAAGTCAAACCAGAATTCAATCTGTACGCCCTGATTTTCTTTTCTTGTGATTTTAAGTGTACCGTTTTCTTCGGTAATATCATACTTCTGTGTCACTGATTCATAGTACACAACTTCCACTTTATCAACATTGCCGGTTACAATTTTAACCGCATCGGATGAGCCGTCTACAACAAGCTTATCAATATCAGCCTTGGCTGTATATTCTTTTTCTACAAATTCTTCGCTTGTGTGAACAAAACTGTTCTTTCCTTCACTGATATAATTCTTAAATTTGCATCCTGCCATGGCAAACGAAATAACAATTGCCAATACTCCGATGGCGATTAAAATTCCGCCAATCACACTGCTCTTTTTCATTTCACTCAAATCTCCCTCTTATTTTTTAATAATCGCTTTCTTTATAGATCTTCCAAGCTTAACCACCGCATCGCAACAGCTCTTTGCCAAAGCAACGATAGGCTTCCAAAGAAGTGACACAATACCGAAAAGCAAGAACGCTATACCGATTGAAGCAACTGTGCTTGCTGCTGTAAAACCACCCGAGAATATTGCGATAAAGGGCGCAGCCAAACATGCAAGACCTGCAACCACCAAGCCTAAAAGCACTGCAAATATTGAAATTACAACAGCCCAAATTGCAATGTACAAAGAAAATACAATGGCTAAAATTGCAATTCCTATCGGGAACCATACCGGGAATCCCAAGACTGCCAAAATAATCCATATAACCTGTGTGCCATTACTCTTTGCTTTTTCACGGCTCTTTACAACTCTTTCTTTAACAAGTGCAGTAACCGGTTTATCAAGCATTGCGTTATTAACAATTTCTTCGATTGAGTCCACATCCGCTACGGCAGCTTCCTCGCTCATACCGTCTTCAATTCGATCGCAAATCATTTCGTCGTAATACTCAACCATGTTATCTATGTTAGCAATCGAAGCTTTTTGAAGTTCGGTTCTTAATCCGTTCAAAAATTCCTGCTTACTCATGACTTTCACATCTCTCCTTTTGAATAAATTGATATACTTTAACTATCTCTTCCCACTCTGACATTAGCTGCGTGATTCTTTCTTTACCTGCAGCCGTAATTCTGTAATACTTTCTTAACCGACCGTTATGCTCTTGCGTAAATACCTCTAACTGGTTTGATGCTTCAAGTCTTTTAAGTATCGGATACAGTGTTGATTCCGTGATATCAATAAACTGGCTTATGTCCTTTACCAGCTGGTATCCGTATGATTCGCCGCGTTCCAACACTGCCAACACACACGCGTCGAGAATACCTCTTCTAAATTGTGATTCCATATAATAACTATCTCCTCCTTCATAGCAAGAAGGTACTTGCTGCGCATCACATAATACCTCTCTATGCGTCATACTATACGCCACATAGTATAATGTGTCAAGAGGTATAATTAAAAAAAATAAAAAATTTTTAAAAGAAAAAGGCCTGCCACCATGGGCAAGCCTTTAAAATATCACTTTTACGCGTTCTTTCCGCAGCACTTTTTGTACTTCTTACCTGAACCGCAAGGGCAGGGATCGTTGGGATATACCTTTGCTTCTTTTCTTATGGTCTGAGAAGCCTTCTGCTCTTTGTAAAGTTCTTTCTGCTTTTCTTCAGGGAAGATTTTATTCCACTCTTCCAAACCGTAAAGCCAGTCAGCACCTGCAGCAACCATGTTCTTATAAAGAAGTTCTTTATCAAATCCAAGATTTACTTCGGTATCTGCTTCCATTGTCTCAATGGGATTGGGATTCTTAAGTGAATCATTGATTCCGTCAAGGAAACCAACCATAATCATCTGAGAAACTTTATACTTCTTTGCAAGTTCTGCAACAGTACCTGTAACCACTTCATCGGGCTTCTTTAAAAGTTTCTGGTAAATGCCCTTTTCTTTTTCAAAGTAGTCATTCCAAAGTTCCTGTAACTGCTTTTTATCAGTAGTTTCTGAATATGCGCTGTTGCGCCACTTTTCGAGTAAAGTCTGTGCCATACTTCTAACTCCTTATATAAAATAAATGATTAACATTTTTCCAAACTTACCTTGCGTAGTTTATCATAGCATATTTGTATTTGCAAGTTTGTAGGTATCCCTACTTTTTAAAGAAATTAAAATCCGCAATAGTTTCTTTATGTTTAAGTTTGCCTACCATCCAAATGTAGCACCATGCTAAGCAAGGAAGGATGATGGTGGCGGCAAGAGAGATTTTAACCATAGTCTTTGCCCAGTCGAATTTAAGAAGTGAAAAGACTAAGGATGTCACATACATAAGTAAGATTACGCAAACGCAGACAAGAGATGCGATGCGCTGGGATTTGGTGTACTTTGATACGAAGGGTGTGTTGGCGGCCTCTTCTTTAACTATGTTTTCAATTTCGGAAACGGCCTGCTTTAAGTTTTTAAATACTACACCTTTCATGCCAAGGGCCTTGGCGCCTTCGATGTTTGAAGGAAGATCGTCAACAAAGATGCATTCTTCGGGATTTAGGGAATACTTTTTAAATAAGGTTTCATAGATTTCTTTTTCGGGCTTTGTGAGCTTATAGTCACAGCTAAGCACATATCCGTCAAGCTCTTCTATGAAGCATAAGTCTTTCCAGCATTCACGTACGGCTTTGTAGCTCATGTTTGATAAGCAGTATACTTTAAAGCCTTTGTTTTGAAGGTCTTTTATTAAGCCTCTTGTGTATTCGTACATGTTTAACATGCCGTCAAAGTTTTCATAAAACTGTCTTATGGGCGCTTCCATTTCCGGGTCGTTTTTAATAAATTCGGAAAGGATTTCTTCTTCCGACAATTTACCTCTGTCGATTTCGTTCCAGATTGGAGCATGGACTGTGGCGTTTGCCACTCTTTTTAAAACTTCTTCCGTGAAGCCAAAGCTTTCCATAAAGGGCTTCCAGTCAAAGCCTACCAATACATTTCCTATATCAAATACAATATTTTTAATCAAAACTTTTGCTCCTTAATTTTGTCCGTACTTATTTACCAAATCCATAATGGATTCGGAATTCTGAGGATATCTTCTCATTAAATCTTTTATTTCATCGCTTGCTTCCAAAGCGATCTGCTCGTTGTATTCAACCTGTTTTCTGATCTTCTGACGTCTTTGAATCAAAGAATGTCTTATTTCAACCATTTCCCTGTTATCATAAATCGCATCGGTCTGATGCACCCAAATTTCGGGATCCTTGATTCTTTGAGCCTTTAAGCGTTTTAAAAGCTTTGTTATTTCTTCATCGTATGCAGCTTCGTTCCTGGCAAATGCTCTTCTGTCTTCTTTTTCCTTTAAATACTTTTCGTAAAGGTCTTTAAGTTCAGCCGCACTTGAAACTTCATACTTTGCGTACAAATAATCAAGAAGGTTTTTGTTGTTTACATAGCGAATCTTAACTTTGTTCTGAAGCAAAATAAGGTCGTTTATCGTCTTATCGATTCGGCCCTTTTCTGCTGTGTAGTTTGAGTATTTTACATATACAACCGTCATTAAAATGGCGATTGCAAGGACCGCAATGTAGTATCCAAGCACCACATCAAGCTCTAAAAGAACCTGAAGCAGGAATAAAATCAATACAAGTATAACAGCGGAAATAATTGAAATAGTGGCTATTCCCTTAATGTTTTCCAAAGAGTTTCTGACTTCGTTTCTTCTATAGGAATAGGCATCTCTTTCTCTTTCGACTCTCTTTAAGTCTGCCTTAACTTTCTTTCTATAGTCTTCTTCCTTTAAAAGCTTGTCGATTCCTTCTTTTGCTTCTTCATGAATGGAATCTAAGTGATTAAAATCATGCTCGCTCATAAGGCTTGGGGTAAGCACATACTTATCGTGAGCCTGCCTTAAGTCGTGAATTCTCTTTGCAATGTTACAAAGGTCAGTCTTTTCATCTCCCTCAATTGCCTCGATTTCTTCCATATCGGTAAGGTATGAAGTAACCAAAGAATACTCGGCGTTTGCCCGGTCTAATTCTTCCGAAGCTTCTTTCATCTGCTCAAGGCAACTTAAAACATACTGCTCCCTTATGTAGGCATCGTCTAAGTCAAGCTCTTCTTTAGTATCAATTAAGGTCGATACGTTTTCTTTTTTTCCTTTGAATAAGTTTTTAAAAAATCCCATAATTCCCTCATGAAGGTATCGTTACATGGTTTCTGCTTCAAGTGCAATGTCTCGGTAATCGTTTTTAAGCGAATCCGTAAAGCGTGAAAGCTCTTCGTAGTAAAGGCTTTGCGTGTCGGAATTCTTTAGCGCAAAGGTTTCTTTTAACCTGTTTGCAATATCGCTTTCTTCGAATCTAGCCTTACATTCTTCAAATTCCGTTTCCAAAGAAACGCTCATTTTATAAGCATCTTCTTCATCCGCCACTAAGCGAATGTACTCATCTTCCGATAATTTAAGCCTCATGGCAGCAAGGTAATGCTTGTAAGCCGTCTTGTCATTGCTTATTTCAAAGGCCTTTTTAAAGCATTCAACGGCTGAATCGTAAAGGTAGAGCGCCATGTATGTAACACCCATGTTGTTATAGACTTTACTGATTATCTCAAAGTCGTCTTCGTTTACCTCAGATAAAACTCTCTTATATTCCTTAATTGCCAAAAGAAAATGTCTGTTTTCGTATAGGAAATCGGCCTTAGCCTTCCACTTTTCAAAAACATTCATTGTGACATTCATTTTAAGAATGCTCTCGGCTTTTTCGATTTCATCCTTTGTGTACATGCCGGTGTACTCTAAAATGGTGCCCACAAATGATGAAGGAAGGCCGTTTGTATTAATCAATGTATAAAGGTTTGTGGCAAGGTCGTGAAGCTTACACTGGGTATCAATCCACTCCACAAGCTTTACGTCCAAAATGTCTTTATCAATCAAGAAGGCGTTTTCGTAAAGAACATAGCAAAGCTCTTCGATGGAATAAAGGTTTGCATACACCTTTTCAAAGTAGTAAGGCTTTTCGGCAATGCTTCCCACACAGGCAATCAATCTGTTTGTCATAGCTCGATTACCTCCTTCCATTCAAGGCCGGACGTGGGGAAAAGTTCACCAAAGCCCATATCTTTAATTTCAACCTGCATTTTGTTTTCCGATAACATGCTTACGTCCAAGTGAAGTCGGGTGGTTTTGGGCGGACGCTTGGGAAGGTCATTTAATGTTATGTCAACCACTTCCGGATTCTTTCCCGTTAAAGGTGTTATGACAAAAGAAACCTTATTGCCCTTATCCAAAATAAAGTCATACTGTTTCTTTGATTCAAACCAGTTAATGCCCGCATCCATTAAAGCCATGTATGAAGGCTCGCCCCTTCTGATGGCATTAATTCCAACGTTACACTTTAATTTATCATTTCCCAAAAATACATGGGATTCGCTGAGTGCGCTTTTAAATATCTTATTCTTTGCGGCATATGCGGCACCCTTTGAATAAAGGTTTGTGCCTTCAAACACTCTTCCCTTTTGACACATTTTCTTTACGGCATCCGTAAATACTTCCTGCCTGAAAGCATCGCCGATAAAGTAAACGGAAGAAAAGAATCTTGCGCTGCAAACATCGTCTAAAAGGTTACAAAGCCTAAAGTCATAGTCTCTTGCATCCCTTCCTTCAGGATCGATATTTTCAAGGTTTTGCGTCAAGAAATTTCTGTAAATACCGGGGTCTATAAAGGCAACGATGGGGGTGGTGTTTTTGTTACACTCCATTCTATAGCTCTTTAAATATTCTCCCGTAAAGTCTAAAAGCAAAACATCTCTTTGCCAAAGCTCCGCCGGCTGATAAATCGTATAGTAATAAAAGCTTTCCATGTGGCTTTGGAAGAAAACGTTTGTGGTCTTAAGCCCCAAAGAAGCCACTGCTTTTGAAAGCACATCGATAATATTAGAGTCCAAAGAATCCACGCTTACCACAAAGGAAGTTATGTGGTTAACGGGAATCATCATGGAGAACAAAGAAAGAGTTCTCTTCATAAAAAGCGCAATAAGTGCGGAAGGCGAAAAGGTTTCTTCTCCCACAACAATGTCTTCTCCCAAGGAAGCCTTGGAAATAAGATTGTCTACAAAGAAACCGTCTGTATCTTTATACTTAACCGCATCTTTTCCCGCATACCACTGGTTTACCTCTTTTCTTTTAAATAAAGCCGTGGGTACCCTGTAGTTGTTGCTTCCGGGCACGGTTGAAAGAGTCTCCACTTCTTCCGAATCGAGGTAGGCAATACTTACCTGAGAATAGGAATCGGTTAAGTCAAATCCTACCGCTATATCGTTATTCTGTTTTCTAATGTCTACAGAAAAATCCATGGTTACCTCAATTGTCTGTTACTCTAATTTAAACATCGAATCTATGATGTATGCGTGCTTGTGATAGTCGTACAAAAGCTTTTCAAGAGTCTCGTAATCCTGAAGAGTCTTTGCTATCACGATGTCGTTAACCTCATTAAATCTGGAATTCGTAAGCTCTCTTCCTATGTCGCTCTTTTGTATGGAAGCACTTTCTGTCAACAGTTCTTCTCCGTCTCCTTCTTCAGTTATGTAGTAAAGAAGGTTTTCTCCAAAGAAAAGAATAAATGACTTAACGTAGACTCCTCCGTACATTTCAGGCATTTCTTCCGTTATGTACTCTCCGAAGTTTTCATCATCACTTTCGTAAATATAGTGAATCGAAACCTTTCTTCCGGGAGCCGTCTTGTATTCGATAAAGGTCTTATCGGAAAACTTGTTAACTTCAGGATTTGAGCTATCCATAAAGTTTTTAAAGAAGGACATATAAATTCCTTCGTCCAAAAGTTCGCCAAGATAGCGCTCCGTAATCATTTTTACGGTATCGTCTATTGGCTCTTCCGTTTCCGAATAATATTTTAAGTATGCAAGCTTACAAATCTTTAAAAGATTCTCTCCCCTTAACTGAGCCTTAGTAATTTCTTCAAACACGAAGGGCTCCATAAGCTGTTCTTTTACAAAAAAGTCAAAAGAACACTGAGTAAGGAAAGCAAGCTGAATGTCTGTATTTGCGCCGCCTTGTACGTATCTCTTGTAAATGGCCGCACGTTCCGAAACATAGTAGCCTGTGTATAGCATCTGAAGTATCATGTTCTCGCAAAGATGATAAAGGTCTAAGTCAAAGTTTTCGGCAGCTTTGAATATGCGCCTTAAATCCTTTGTCATGCCGTGGAAGTTAGCCACAAGATACTTTAAAATTACTTCGTCGTATTTTCCAAGGAAGAAAACTGAAGCGCAGACCCTTACAAGGTCGTCGTTTTCTTCGTACTCGTTTCTTTCTATAAGCTTTGAGCAAAGCTTAACCAAGTCTTTTGTCTCGATTCCTTCGATGCCGTATCTTGTCACCCAGCTCATGGCCTTATCGTACATGCCTCTTACCACCATGTAGCGAATGGCCTGGACTCTGTCTTTGTGGTTTATAACTCTTGGATCTAAGCTTTCAAGCACACTGTCAAGCTCTCTGATGCAATCGTTTTCATAGTAGTAGCGAATGATCTTTGAGCGGATTTCTTCTTTGTACTCATCATCGATTTCGTTTGCTTCCAAAATACGGGCGTATCTGTCTCTTGTTTCATCGGTAATTTCAATGCTTTCCTGGCTGCATTCAAGAGCATATACGTCAAATTCGATATTATCGTTAATTACAGGAAGGATGCGGGATGCAAGTTTTCCGGGCACCATCAGGCGTTCGGTTACAGCCTTGGCGCTCTCTAAATATCTGTTTGATAAAGCATCCTCAAAAATTACCGTGTAATCTTTATCATATAAAGGCACAAATGCCACGCCACCTTTAAGGGGATAAACGTTTTCTGTCCACTCATGGCTTTGATAAACTATGGCCTTTGTGATTTCGGGATTTGAAACGGTTATCTTATGCATAAACAAAAGCCTTGATAAGTTTTCTGCCATATCGCCCGTTAGGCTCATGTTTGAAAGCACAAATCTATAAAGGGTAGCCATGTCTTTGTTTATGTGCTCGTTTGAAATTTCTTCAAGCACAAAACGCTCGATCATGGGCTTATAGTTATCAAATACGTCCGGCATTTCCTCGCGCTTTTCAAGAATCCTTGAATAAAGATATGCCCTTTGCTCCCACTCAAGGTCCGAATCATATGAAAAGTACAAAAATACCATCTTTGGAATTTCATATTCTTTATTTAAGTCCAAAGAACGCATGTAGTATTCATAAAGCTTTGTCACTCTGGCATCTTCCAAAATGGCACGTAAATACCACTCATAGCTTTCGGCATTTACGATATCGCCCTTTATAAGAAGTTCGCAGATGACGCTTACTATTTCCGTTGAAGGAGAAACCTCATAACATTTCTTTAAAATTTCAAATACTGTTTTTGAATAGTCTCTTTCTCTTGAAGCCACATACACAAACTGCCTTATAATTTCCTGAGTCAAAAGGTCATTCTTTGCGGCAAACAAAAGCACACGCTTTTCAAATGAAGTAAGCTTTGTTAAGAGCCCCGCATTAATCGAAAGCATGTTGATTGCTTCAACGTAAAAGAAGGGACTTATGCAGCCTCTTTCAATATTTTCTTCAATAAAGAGCCATTTCTTTGTGGGGCTTACGGCATATTCTTCGCATAGATAGAGTAAAAGCCATGCCCGCTTCCAATCCGCCGGATCCCAGTCATAAAGTTTTCTTATTTCGGCGGTTATGCTGTCTATATAGTTTTCTTCCCTTGAATAAAGGGTTGTAAGGTAAAGGTAGTATGTCCAAAGGGAAGATGTGTAGTCCTGAGTCTCGGTAAATTCTTCTTCCGCCTGATCAAGAATCCACTTTGCCTCGTTGTATCTTTCCTGATTAAGCAAAAGCTGAGCCTTGTAAAGCTTTGAAGAAAGGCGCTTATCATCGTTTTGCATAAGCTTATCGACGATTTGCTCTGTTTCTGCAATCCAGGTATCGGCAGTTATTTTCTTTGTCCTTAAAGCCTGGAAATATGTCACCATGTTAAAGTTTTCATGCATGTATTCAAGATGCCTTGAAAGCTCGGCCTTTGTGACCACGTCAACGTTTACGGTGACTTTAACTTCAAAAGAACAAAAGGCGTTAAAGAAAGTTACCTTACCAAAATTTACCCCTGCATGAAGGTTGTCGCTGTTTATTCTTACGGGGAAGCTTAAGTAGTTTCCAAGAAAATCGTTATCGGATACAATCTGCTTTTCAAAAGAAATAAAGCTTTCGTCCGAGTGAGCACAAAGGTGAGTGTATCCCCAGCCGTTTCTAGTAATATTTATGTACTCTTCCACTATTCCTTCGGGATTATCAAAGGAAAGGGTTTCTTGCTCCGGAATGTATTCAATAGGCTGCTTTTTATTTATTGACACCAAAAACTCTTCCACGTTTTGCTCGTTACCATAGAAACGTGAAAGTCCGAGATATACTTTTTTGTATTGTAAGTCGTTACCGGAAAAGATATGTATGAAATCTTCTGAATAGAAAAGCTTACAAGCTTCTTCCCAATTTGACTTTGCAAGATTTGTAAAATGAAAAAGATTCTTTATGCCGCCAAGGCTTGTGTTTAAGCTTTCATGGGTGATGGTGACGGAATACGGAAGGTAGTATTCTCCCTGGTTTGAAATCACGTAGATTTCTCCCACTAAGTTATCCCCTTCTTCCAAACCCATGGCGGAATATGTAAAGCCGATTTCTGATTTAAGACCGCTGAAAGAATCCGTAATCAACTTCATGCGGATGTCGTTTGAATACACATGGCCTTCTGTAAGACGGCCTGCCACCGCATTAATAAAAAAACTGCCCGTAAACACTTCATGTGGGCTTAGGGCAAGCTCAATACGGGCGGTAGAAAACTCTAACGTCCCTTTATCATAATCGAACTTTTCATCTAAAATTCTCTCAACCGTTTCTCTCATCTAAGAAAAAGTCCTGCTTTGTGTTACTTTGGACCCTAAATCTGCTAAAACCCTTATTGAAAAGTGACGCGCAAGGATATATTATTAATGCACGAAAAGGATATTCGCAGACATAAAATCACTTATTAAGATTATAACACAAGGTCTTATGTCTAGTGAACATTTTTGTGTAATAACTTTAAGAAAAAATCGGAGCAAAAATGGAACACAAAGAACACTTTCACGGCAGTGATTTGGAAAAAATAGAAAAGATTTACGGCATTAAAAAAGAAGAACTGGTTTCTTTTTCCGCAAACGTAAATCCCTTGGGATTGTCACCCTTGGTAAAGAAAGAGTTATCACAGAATTTGGATTGCTTAACAGCATATCCCGACAGAGAATACAGCGATTTAAGAAAAGCAATCGCTAGTTATGTAAACTCAATCCCTGAAAATGTATGCGTGGGAAACGGAGCAAGCGAGCTAATCTCCTTACTTTCAAAGGTATGTAAGCCAAAGAAGGCCTTGATTTTAGGCCCCACCTATTCCGAATACGAACACTCGTTAGGTTTGGCAGGAGGAATGTGCGATTACTTTGAGCTTAAAGAAACCGATAACTTTGTTTTGGACAAAGAAAGCCTTATTAAGAGTTTAAAAGCAGGCTACGATTTATGCGTGCTTTGCAATCCCAACAACCCTACCAGCGCTTTGATTGAAAAGGATGTATTAAAAGAAATCTGCGAAAGCGCAAAGGAAAACAATGTGTTACTCATGGTTGATGAAACCTACATGGAGTTTGTTGATGATAAGAAAGATGCAAGCGCGGTTTCTTTAACCTTTGACTATAAAAACCTGATTGTGTTAAGAGGTGTTTCAAAGTTCTTTGCATCTCCCGGATTAAGACTTGGATACGCGGTTACTTCAAATACCGATTTAATAAAGCGTGTAAACGAGCTTCAGGTTCCATGGTCTGTAAACTCTCTTGCTGAGGTTGCGGGAAAGGTGATGTTTTCTGACAAAGAATACATTAAGAACACAAAGGAATATGTTTCAATTGAGCGAGAGCGAATCTTTGAAAGGCTTAGTAAAATAAAGTCTTTAAAGGTATATAAGCCTACTTGTAACTTTATTCTTTGTAAAATTGTTTCAGGTTCCATCGAAGCAAATGATTTATTCGACGCCGCCATCAAAGAAAAGTGCATGATCAGGGATTGCGCCGACTTTAACTTCTTGGATGAATCCTTCTTTAGATTCTGCTTTATGAAGAAAGACGATAACGACAGACTTCTTAATGTGATTGAAAGATTGTTTAAATAAGATTATGTATTTTGAGGGCCTTCGGGCCCTCTTTTTGTGTCCGGTTTCTTTTCACCCTGTCGGATGCGAGGCTGTTATCGGGGCTTTGAACTGAATATCCGAGTTATGTAAACCCCATCGTTCCGTATAGCGAATTAGTGCAAAATTCGGAGTAATTTATGGCTTAAATCGGGTCATTTTATCGCCTTTGCTCCGTATACTATAAAAAATCGAAATTCGGAGTAGTTTTTTCCAAAATCTACTCCGAATTTGCCTTCTCTTTCATATACGGAGTAATGAGTGTTATTTCACCTGAAAACAGGCCATTTTTACTCCGAATTCTTGATGAATTTAATATACGGAGTACCTTAGGTTGACATAACTTGTATTGTCATTCGATTTCACTTGGGCTTAAACCTATTTACATTGCAGCCACTTTACAAGGGCGGATAGTTTCAATATCGTCATTAAGAGAAATCTTTAATTCTCTAAGATCGATATCATTCTGCATATCAAGAAAGTATTTATCGGATACACCAAAAAACTTAGCCAAGCGAAGCGATGTATCGGCAGTTATCTTTCTTCTATCGTGCAAAATGTCTTGTATACGTGATGTTGGCACATGAATCTCCTTAGCAAGCATATATGCTGAAATGCTGTTCGGTTTCATGAACTCCTCCCACAAAATTTCTCCCATTGTAGGTGTTTGAATAAGCATATCCATGATAATCCTCCAAATTAACTATCATATTTGAATTATACACGTACGGCGTGTACCCGTCAAACAGGTACATACAAGCCTAGATTATGTATGAATAATGATGATTGTGAAATCTGAGAAAAAGATGATATTATTCTTTATGGAATACTTTTTTGAGAGGACTAGAGTATGCAAATAGGAATCAGATTTCATGACACGGTAGAATTACCTTTTGAAGAAAGATTACAGGAGGTAAAAAGGCAAGGTTTTACCTGCACACATATTGCGCTTTCAAAGGTCCCCGGGTTTACTGCCGATACCGAGGCCCTTACTCCCGGATATGCAATGTATTTAAGAGATGCTTTTAGGGAAGCTAAACTTGATGTAGCGGTGCTTGGCTGCTATCTTAATCTTGCAACTCCCGATAAGGCAGCACTTAAGGCTACTCAGGATAAATATCTGGCTCATCTTCGCTTTGCATCTTTAATGGGAGCAGGCATGGTTGGAACTGAAACAGGTGCGCCAAATGTTGATTATCACTACGATAAGGAAGCATGTCACTCAAAAGAAGCCCTTGATATTTTTATTAACAACCTTAAACCTGTTGTTAATTACGCAGAAAAGATGGGCGTAATTCTTGCAATCGAGCCCGTATACAGGCAAATTGTTTGGAACCCCAAAAGAGCAAGAGAAGTTCTTGACAGAATTGAGTCTCCGAATCTTCAGATAATATTTGACCCTGTTAACCTTCTTTGGACAGATAATTTTAATGAGCGCCAAGAAGTTTTTGAAGAAGCTATCGATCTTCTTGGAAAAGACGTATGCATGATTCATTTAAAAGACGCAGTTTTAGAAGGTGACAGCGTTAAGTATATGGCTTGCGGTCTTGGCGAAATCAATTATGACAGCGTAATTAAATTTGCTCTTGAAAAAAAGCCCTTTATTCAGGCAACCCTTGAAGATACTAAGCCTGAAAATGCAGTGGCAGCAAGAGAGTTTATACAGAACATAGAAAAGAAATTCTCATAATAGTCCACTACCCCCGTCCCTTAGGCCCACCTGGCAAAAAGAACCCCTTACGTTTTCTGTAAGGGGTTTATTTTAGGCTTTAATTCTGAATGTTTTTGGTGCGAAAGCATAAACCAAAATACTTATAATCAACGCATATACCAAGCTAAAGCCAAGGCATGAATAAGCGAAAACATCCAACGCTATCTTTTGAAGCTGAAGCCAATATAGCGCCGCATATGTAATGATTGTTATGGCATAATAGTTTGCGTTTTTAATTTCTGTGTTTACGTTAAATGGCTGAAGGAGGTAGTAAATTCCCATGTGATGAATGCAAAAGATTGCGTTCTCAGCCATGATAGTTAAAAACACTAAAAGGCACTTATGTATAGATTCTGAGTTGCCGGGCTCAAACAAAAATGAAATAACGAAAGCAGAAAGTGCCAAGCCAACAGGCAAATGAACCTTTATTATTTCTCTAAGCCTAATCACAAAGAGCTTTAAGAGGTTTCTTTTCTTCTTGTAAAAAGAAAACGTAAGCAAACTTCTGTCGCAGTTTAAGAATAAAGCTGTTGTGTACTGGCCTCCTCTGTTAAGCATAAAGACAAGGAAGGAAAAATAGGGAATCATCCTTGAAAAGAGGTCTCCCATGTTGCTTCTTTTTACTCCGAGAACAAGGAACAGACCATGGAGCAATACCGCAAGCACAATCACCACTATTGCTTCAATGTTTGTAGGCTTTTGCAAAAGCTTCTTATGACGTTTAACAAAAAGGTCATTTAAATACTCAAAGCCCGCTTTATTGCTTGTTACACTTGCATCCTCTGAAATTGAAGAAGAAACATAGGTTTTACTGCTGTTTCTTGCTTTCTCCATCGCCATGGTGCTTTGGCTTAGCATGTCTTTATTTATATTGGCGTAGTTTTTGTAGGTAAAAATCTTTATGGCACTTATAAGTCCCCAAGCACCCGCTAAAATCATAATGCCCATGCTGATTTCCACGGGGATTTTTACTTCAAACAAAGGAAGCAAAAAGGTAACAAAGGCAAGTCCTCCGCCGATTATCCATGACATAAGCTTCTTTCCGGCATAAATAACTTCACCTGTTTCATCGTAGTATTTAAGCACGAAGCTTGAGTACACAAACTTTCCCAAAGCCACTAAGAAAGGCACCAATATGCAAAACCACAAAGGAATGTTATAAGCAGGGCCTAAAATAAGTATAAAAGGCATGGTGCCTACAACCGTTTTAAAGAAAGAGTAAAAAAGGTCCACAAGTGTATATTCTTTTGCGTTTAGCTTAAATATTGAAAGCGCGTACTGCTTATCTTTTCTGTAGCTTAAAAAATCTACATTTAAAACCATTCCCACAAGGGTAAATAAAGCCAGTGTTTGAAGGAAAAACTCCGAAGCCTCAGGGGTGTCGCTTAAGTTAACGATGCCGGTTATTCCAAAGAAATAATAAATAACTTTTCCGTAAGTCATTGCAACGATTTCCCATACAAGGAAAATAAGTGTTGCAATAAAGCTTAAAACCTTACATTCCGAAAGGGAGGGCGGCAATATTTTTTTAACAAAAGGAAGCTGTCTTAACACATAAAGAACGGAATTAGTCTTATATGTTTTCCACAGCTTGAAAGTATATTTAAGCGTCTTAAGCATTTTCTTCCTCCTTAAGAGCTTCAATTATTCTTTCTTTGAAGGCTTTATTGTCAAGGTTTGATTTATCTACGATTTCAAGTTCGCCGTGGTTTAAAAGCACAATCACATCACAAAGGTCTAATGCCAAGTCCATGATATGAGTGGAAAAAATAGTGATTCTGTTTTCTTTTACATCTCTTAAAAGAGCCTTCATATCTTCTGCTGCCACAACATCCAAGGATGTAAGGGGCTCATCAAGAAGAAGGAGCTTGGGATTTCCAAGAATGTTTACAAGCATCTGAAGCTTATTCTTCATACCGTGCGAGTAATCCTTTAAAAGCTTGTTTCTGTCTTCAGGCATTATGCCCACGTAATCCATGTATTCATCGATGGATTTAGGATTTTCAACTCTTTCTTTGTTTATATCAAGATAAAATTTTAAAAACTCTCTTCCCGTTAAAAATTCGGGAACTGTAGGAACCGAAAGCACATATCCGATGTCTTCGGGCTCCATTTCTTTTTTTGTGTCTCCTTCAAGGAAGGTAAAAGAACCGTTATCCACCTTTAAGTCCTTATTTAAGCAGTTAAAAAATGTGGTTTTACCTGCTCCGTTTCTTCCCAAAAGTCCGTAGATTTTACCCTCTTCAAAGGTAAAATCAATACCCTTTAGCACCTGCTTTTTGTCAAAGTTTTTGTGCAAATCCTCAATAACCAATCTCATTTTCTCACATCTCCCTGTATAGTTTTAATTTAATAATCAGGCAATACATAAGCACGATCATGTAGGCCGCAAGCACGATAAATAAAGCCTTTATGTCGATTCTCATTATTGCCAGCACCACCAAAACGATTGAAAAAAGATAAATCATCAAAGAAAACGCCTTGGCTCTGGCCTTTTCATCGATTGTTATGTTTCTCTCATCGTTTTTTTCAATGTTAATCATTTTCATTTTTTCGGGGTCTTTCTTTGAAATCCTTGCCATATTCAACCTGCCAAGGCCATCACCCAAGAGGCCGAAGCCTCCACCAAAAATTGAAAAGCTGATTACGGTATAGGTAAAGTTTTCGCCTTTAACAAAGAAAAAGACGAACATACTCACCAATACCAGAAAGACGCCCACAATGACAAGCACCGTGCCGATCCTTCCTTTGTCACTCATTCTCATTCCTCCTCGTAAATAAAAATGTCTTCAATTTTTAACCCAAAGTACTTTGAAATTTTGAAAGCTAATTGAATGGAGGGATTGTACCTTCCGTTTTCAAGAGAGCCGATTGTTTGCCTGGACACTTCTAGGGCCATTGCCAGTTCCTCTTGCCTTATTCCCTTTTGCTTTCTTAATTCCTCAATTTTATTCTTCATGGCTCCTCTTTGCTCATGGAAAGTTAACTTTACATTTCATACTAGTGTGAGCTTTTAAAAATGTCAAGCAAACTTTCCATTTTTTAAGAAATAAAAGGGTGCGAAATTTACTTCGCACCCTCTTTCATGAATCCTTTTAAGCTACGCTTTCTTTTGAATGCTTAAGCATAAACAAAAGCCATGCCACAAAGGCTATTGCTGCGATACAAACAGCCATTGCTATTGCCGTTACCGCCTTATCTGTGCTTACGCTTCTATCGTATGCCTCATCAATCTTGTCTGAATCTGTAGAAGCTCCCACAGTGGGTATGACGGTTTCTTTCTTTGTATCGTCTTTTTTAGTGTCTTTTACGGTTTCTTTTTTCTTATTCTGCGTAGTCTGTTTCTTTGTATTTTTCTTATCTATCTTTGCAGTTACAAGCTTTTCAGGAACCTTTGTAATCTTTGCCTTAGGCGCCGGCTGTGTGGGCTGAGGCTGAGGATTTTTAGTTTCTTCTTTCTTACCGGAATCAGAATCGGAATGATGTGAATGGTCCGAATCAGAGCTACCGGAGCTACTAGATGCCGCATTCCACCTTGCAACCAATGTAATGTCAGAAGAAACCGGTGTTGAAAAGTCATACGCTGCTCCGGCAAAAAGCCATCCTCCGAAGGAATATCCGCTCTTTGAAGGATTTGAAGGCCTTGTCAGAGCACTTCCCGATTTAACGCTTACGCTTGGAACATAGCTTCCACCCGCGGTATCAAAGGTTACGGTAAGCGGGGCTACACTTGAATATACAAGTGAATACTGTGAAAAGTATCTTGAGTAAACGTAAATCACTTCCTGAGCATCATCCACGTAGAAAGTTCCGTCAGTATAAGGCTTTGAAGGTCTTGAGCCAAGCTTTGTAAGAAGGCTTACCGAACCTCCATGCTCTCTTACGATAACCGGATTTTTATCGGTTACATTACTTCCAACACTTAACGCTATTTCAATAGGTGTGCCGATGTCTGGTACCTCTTGAGTCGGGTCGCTTGGAAGATTTGCAACAGAGTCTGCGGTTGCTTTTTTAATGGTTATATCAAGGTAAGACTTTGTTAAGTCAGCGTCCGTATATCCTATAAAGAGTCTGCCTGCCGCACTTACGATTGCATCGGCATAAGTACTTGTGGAAAGTTTCTCTACTTCCATCTTAACTTTTGAAGCCGTTGAAGCACTTGATAAGCTCTGAGCGTACTCTTGAAGTCCCAATGAATTTACGCTTGAAACAGGGCTTTGTCCGCTTCCGGATATTTCCGTTTCGGTTCTATAATTAATTCCCGCTGCCGACTTTACCGTAACGGTTAAAGTATAAGGATTATAGTTTGTCTCCGTTACAGTAACAACCACTGTTCCCGTATCTCCGGCAGTGCTTGAATCTACCGAAAAGTTTACAATACAGCCTGAAAGAGTCGGGCTCGTGGCCACAATTCCTGTTCTGCTTGAAACTTCGTAGGTGGTGCCTGCTCCCGGTGCGGGGGTAATAAATCTGCTTGCATCAAAGGTAAGGCCTCCCGTCGCATCAGTAGGCACCGTTACAGCGTTTGCTTCAAGGACCGTTACATTATCATGTGTAGCCTTCGTAACCGTAAATGTGCCGGGTGTATAGTTTAATGTATAGTTTGTACCCACCACCTGAAGACTACCTACAATGATGAGATAAGAACCTGCGTCTTCTCCCGGCAATCTCGAAGGAGCACCCGAAAGAACCTGCTCTCTTGTATCTTCATACTTTAAACCGCTTACTTCATAGGTAATTGCGGGGTCTGTTTGTCCGTAAACCTTTGTAAGACCTGAAGTAGGAGAAACGGCTAAAGTAGCCTTATTTATTGTAAATGTATCTGTCTCTGTTGCAGCTTCATAAAGGTCGTTTCCGCCAACCGTAACTCTTGCCGTATAGTTTCCTGCCGCTGTAGGCTTTGTGGCTGACCAGGTTGTGGTGCCATCCTTTTTATATTCAACAGTACCGCTTCCCGCACCTACAGGATTCACTGTAACTGTGGGATTTGAAAGAGCCGTTCCATATGTAACATCCGATACTGAAATTGTGCCGGTAGCCGTTCCTTTATTTACTACCAATGTTGCACTTGCGGTTAAACTATCGACGGATTCTGAAGCCACTGTTGTGACAGAAATCTTTATGCTTCCTGCCTTAGTGATAGTAAGGGTGCTTCCCGTAACACTACCTTCACCTGTTGATGCACTTTCAACCACTGAATAAGTCTTTGTGCCAACTCCGTCAGGGAATGTGAAAAGTGCACTTACATCATATGTGCTTCCGTCATAAACCGTGGATAAATCATGGGTTGAGATTGAAGCTGTGGGGCGAGTAATTGCAAAACTTTCTGTAGCTGTAAATGAGCCTGTGTAATTACCCCTAAATACTATAACCACCTTATAAGTTCCGGCTGATGTGGGCGCTGTAGCGCTTTGTGCGTAAGTTGTAGGTGAAACGCCTATATATTCAACGTCATAGTCTGTTCCCGATGCAAGCACTGTGCTTCCTTGTGTCTTTGTAACCGTAACAGTGGGAACACAGGGTGTGCTTCCTACTTCAAATGAAGTAGCACTTTGAGATACGCTAACACCTGCCGATAAATCCTTTGCTCCGATCGATACAGCTATATTTTCACCCACAAAGTCTTCGTGGTTTGAATCTCCAAAGTATTTTACCTGTACCGTGTAAGAAGAAACCGCTGTGCCAGCAGGAATTGTTTCACTCCACTCGGCACTGTCTGAAAGCCTGTATTTTATTGTCGCGTATCCTGTAGGAAGCGAACTTGGTGCAGTTACCAAAGCCTGATTAGAGCCTGTGTATTCAAGGTCTGCTACTGCAGTCGGTGAATTTGCCGAAGCTACAGAAGCAGGGGCATTCATTTTTCCGATTGTCACGGTAAATGACTCAGGTTCTGTACTTCCGTAGTTTTCTCCTCCGTCAACCTTATAGTAAACGGTGTAAGTGCCTGCGTCTTCTCCCGTAATTGTGGTCACATCTTCATTGTAAGATGAGCCATCCAAGCTATAAAGAAGAGTGCCGCCTGTAGTGCTTCCTGCATTTATAAGCTCAATGGGATTTCCTGTATACTTTAAATTCGATTTAGCTGTAGGCGCGGTAACGGTAGGTAAAGCCTGACTTACAGTCAATACGCCCTGTTCATATGTAATATCATAATTTGAAGTTACATCGTTTCCCGTGCCGTTATTATCCTTAATTTCAGCAGCTGATGCCGTAATTGTGCCTGAAGTTGTAACTGAAGCTGTGGATGAAGATTCCAAAGTGACTGAATATAAGCCATCACCCGTTACAAGCGTTCCTTCCGATACTTCAGCCTTTGAAACATCGGTACTTATGCTTCCGTTTAATTCAACGGTCTGGTTCTTTGCTTTAATTGTGATAGAAACCTTAGCGATTGTAAGGGTTCCTGTATTGTATGTAATGTCATAGCAAGCGCTTACATCTGTTTCGCCCTTTTTAATTACTGCACTGCTTGGTGTAAGTGTGCCCGCATCCGTTGCATTTACAGTGCTTTGCTCTATGTCGATTCCAAATAAAGAATCTCCCGTCACTAAGCCTGTTACTGATACATCCGTTGTTTCTTCGCTTATGCTTTGTCCGTAAGTTATGGACTGATCACTTGCTGTGATGGTTAAAGCTTTCTTTGAAATGGTAAAACTTGCGGTGGCCTCGCCTGCATTGTGAGTTGAAGTAGCAGCGATAGAAGCCTTTACATAGTAGGTTCCTGCAAATGAAGGAACCAAGCCTTCACCCGAAGCTCCGTTAGCCTCGGTGGTCTTATCGGTGCATCCTGCATTTGTAAAGTACTCATAGGTTACTGCTCCGCTTCCTAAGTTTCCTTCTACACTTGGTGTATTTGCGCTTCCTCCGTAGGTCCATCCATTCATAGAAACGGTCGGATTAATATCTTCTTTTCCAATACTGAATGCAACTTTTGCAGTTGCACCACCCCATGTAACTGTGGCTACATAGTCGCCTGCTGCTGAGGGCGCACTGCCTAAAGCAACTCCGCTTGTCTCAATGCTTCCGGGAGCCGTTGCGTTATAGTAATCAATTGTTGAAGGTGCTTCAGCCAGTTCTGCAGGAACGTTGCTTGTAGGATAGCCCGAAATTGTTGCTTCCCTAGGTGCACCTGATGTTAAGTTAGTGGGTGCATTTAAAGTAATCGTATATCCGGGATCATCATATCCATCAGGGCATCCCTCAGAACATTTTGCAGTTATCTTATTCGCGTTTGCGCCGGTTCCTGCAGTGTAAGTAAAGCTATGTACATGAGACAAAACTGCATCAGGAATTGTAAGACTTGCATTTGCTGTGGGTGTTCCCGTTACGGTAACAACAGTATCGCTTGTTCTTGTTGCTGTAATACCATTGTTTGTAATATCAGCAAATGACTCAAAGTGATAGCCCGCTTCAGCTGTATATGTTACTTCAGTCATTGCTCCTGTAAGGCCTGACTGTGTAGCATTTCCGCCTCCTCGAGTTGCATTATCTCCACCCGTAAGAGTTACACTATATGTAATAAGCACTGCATCTGGAATAGTGATACTTGCATTACCTATAGGTGTTCCCGTTACGGTAACGACAGTATCGCTTGTTCTTGTTGCTGTAATACCATTGTTTGTAATATCAGCAAATGACTCAAAGTGATAACCCGCTTCAGCTGTATACGTCACTGAAGCCATAGGGCCTGAAAGATCAGTCTGCGAGGTATCTCCGCTTACAGTCGCATTTCCTCCTCCTGTAAGGGTTACACTGTATGTATTCGCTACAGCGTCAGGGATTGTAAGCTCTACATTATCCGTCGGGGTTCCCGAAACAAGGATTGTTCTGTCCGCTGTTTTCCTTGCGTAGATTCCGTTCTGTGAAACATCATAGGCATTAAAATGGTAACCTTCAGTAGCCGAGAACGTTACCTCGTTCATGGATACGTCATCACCGAGATTCGATTGAATCAAGTCACCACCACTTGAGCTTTGGTTTGCACCGGCAGTAAGCGTTACGCTAAAACTTCCTGCCGCAAAAACCTCAATCGCCGAGTTGGAAGTCAGCACAAGAGAAATTAGCAGCACAAAGCTAAGGAATATGGATGTCACTCCTTTTGTTCTCTTTATAAGATTATTTTTAAACTTCAATTCGCCATTATCTACATACATTTTTACGTATCCTCCCAATAGAATAATTCTACGTATAAAAATATTTAGGGATGCTATAAAAAAATATATCACGTGCTTGTTAACATAATGTAATAAATAATCCCAAAAATCAAGCAAAAACGCATAAAAAAAACAAGCACCACAACTGCTTGGGTGCCTGTTTCTTTATACCTCAATATATGCGATTACTTTTCACTATTTTGCTTCGCTGTTTTCTGCAAGTTTTAACAAAATCTCATTGCTTCTTTGAACAAATTTTGTCATTTCATCGGAAGTTAAAGGTGCCTGCTGAAGCTTTGCAAGGTCGTAAAGGTGGCTTGCAAAAAGTGATACATCTTCTGACTTATGCTCCTCTAAGTATGTAACCAAAGGATGGTTTGCATTAAGGATTAATGTTTCGCCCTTTTCTGCACCAAACATTGAAGGGTCCATACCGGGCATAGCGTAAAGCTTCATCATATCCTGCATACGACGGCTCTCTTCAGAAAGAGTAATCATAGCGGCGATTTTTTTATCTTTAAGCTTTTCAACGTTTACCTTTAAGTCTTTTTTCTTTAACGCGCTTTCAAATACAGGTGTTAAGTCTTTAGCCAAAGCTTCAAGCTCTTCTTTAACCTTTTTAGAAGTCTTATTGGTCAAAGAATCTGCAATGTCAGCATCTATTCTAACAAACTTAATGCCTTCGTTTTTAGCTTCAAGCTGTGAAATGAAGGGCTGGTCGATGTTGTGCTTTAATACTACCGCATCCATCTTAGCCTGCTTAAACATGTTAATGTACTGGCTTTGCTGCACTTCATCGGTTACATAGTAGATGGTCTTATCTTTCTTTTCTTCTTCTTTGTTTTCTTCTTTAGCATCATCGGATACTACTTCTGCATCTACCTTTTCACCGTTTTCATCGGTAGCATCTTCTGTATCGATGGGCTTTACTTCCAGGCATTCGGGAAGTGTCATGTACTTTCCGTCAAGGTTTTTAAAGAGGATGTAGTCTGTCATCTTTTCGCAGAACTTATCGTCTTTTAAGCAACCGAATTTAATGAAGGGAGAAATGTCTTCCCAATACTTTTCGTAGTTTTCTTTATCGGTCTTGCACATTCCGGAAAGCTTGTCTGCAACCTTCTTTGTGATGTATTCGGAAATCTTATTAACAAATCCGTCGTTTTGAAGAGCGGAACGGGATACATTCAAAGGAAGGTCGGGGCAATCGATAACGCCCTTTAAAAGCATTAAAAATTCAGGGATAACTTCTTTAATGTTATCTGCGATAAATACCTGGTTATTGTATAACTTAATGGTGCCTTCGATTGATTCGTACTCCATGTTGATCTTAGGGAAGTACAAAATACCCTTTAAGTTGAAAGGATAGTCCATGTTAAGGTGAATCCAGAACAAAGGCTCCTTATAATCGTTAAATACGTCTCTGTAAAACTTCTTGTAATCTTCTTCCGAACACTCGTTAGGATGCTTTGCCCATAAAGGATTTGTCTCGTTAAGAGGCTCTTCTTTCTTTGGTTCTTCGCCTTCTTTAACTTCCTTAACCTCTGCGGGTTCTTTCTTTAAATAGATTTCAGTAGGCATGAATGAGCAGTACTTCTTGATTACTTCTCTTGCCTTATATTCGTTACAGAACTCTAAGCAATCTTCGTTAATGAAAAGAGTAATCTTTGTACCAACTTCAGCCTTTGTGCCTTCATCCATTGAAAACTCTGTGCCGCCGTCGCATTCCCAGTGAACGGGCTTTGCGTCTTTCTTGTAAGAAAGAGTATCGATGTGCACTTCCTTTGCAACCATGAATGCTGAGTAAAAGCCAAGTCCGAAATGACCGATAATCTGGTCTTCGTTTGCCTTGTCTTTATACTTTGAAATAAAGTCTGTAGCTCCTGAAAAAGCTATCTGGTTAATGTATTCTTCAACTTCATCGGCAGTCATTCCAAGACCGTTATCGATGAAGGTAAGAGTTTTGTCTTCGGCGTTTGTGATAACGTCAATTCTTCCCTTGTAACCTTCGGGCAAATCATATTCACCCATCATTGCAAGCTTTTTAAGCTTTGTAATGGCATCGCATCCGTTTGAAATAAGCTCTCTGTAGAAAATATCGTGATCGGAATAAAGCCATTTTTTGATTATAGGAAATATGTTTTCACTGTTAATAGATAAACTGCCGTGTTTGTTCATTTAAAAGCCTTCTTTCTTAGTAAAGTTATTCACTGATATTAAGTTTAGTCCGAAGAATTTAAAAGTCAATAAAAAATTAGCACTCATTTGCCTTGAGTGCTAATCATGTGCTTTCAAACCGCATAAACACTGGGTTTCTGCATTTATAAAAGTTTTCTAAAAATCCACATCAAAGAAGGTATAGGTCTTTACATCCTTATCGTGAATCATTTCGATTGAATCAAAAAGCTTCTCGTTTAAAGTCTTTGTAAGGCCCTTTACAAACTCGTTGTATGTTTCGTTAAAGACCTCTCCTTTTCTTTCTTTTAAAATCTGAACTTTATTATCCTGAGTCTTATCTAAGTCAAAGTCGCTTATACATTTAATGATGTGATATCCGTACTCTGTTTCAACCACTTCGCTTATTTCATCTTTATCTAAGGAAAAAGCTGCATTTTCAAAGGATTCAGCCATTTGGCCTCTTCCGAAGTTATAGGTCACTTCTTCGCCTTCGTTATACTTAGCGGCCAATGCTTCAAAAGAATCTTCTCCGGATAAAGCAAGCTCACGAATGTAGTTTGCCTGCTCTAAGGCTTCTTTTTTCATATTGTCCGAATACTCAACGATTTTTCCCTTGGCATCCGTGGCATAGGTCTTAATCAAAATCTGCTCAACGGTAATGGTTCTTGCTTCATCGTCGCTGATTTCAGGGTTAATGTCTCTTATCACATAGTCATAAACCTTGTCTGCAAGAGCGTATTCGCAGTAGATGTTATATATATCTTCTTCGCTTACACCTATTAGGTTTCTCTCCGTCTCATTCAAAGATGCATAGAAGTCTAAAGAAACCGCAGAGACTTTATTTTCCTCTTCCTCGGAAAGGGACAATCCGTAGGAAGCTGCCATTAGGTTCATAACCTTAATCTGCGCTACCTTTGCAAGCACCATGTCTTTTACCTTATCTTTAAGGAGCACTCCGTCTTTTGACTCGTTCCAGATGTCCTCGCCGTACACCATCTCGTACTGATTCTGAACGGTCGTTAGGTAAAGCATCATTTCGGGAAGAAAACAGGATTCCTCGTTTATTCTCATAAGTTCGTTACTTTGAAATCCCGTGGTGATGATAATTTCTCTGTCGGCACAGCCTGAAAGAGAAAGCACAAGTATTAAATTTAATATCAAAACCAAAGCCTTGGTTTTAAAACCCTTCATAACTATTTCTTTCTTTCGTACTTTAAAAAACTGTAAATAATGTTAAAGCAATAAAGCTCGTCGGAATCCGCAGTAATCTTAAAATCCTCGTTTTCATCAAGGTTTTCAAAGAAAGAATCCGCTTCGTATTCATAGTCTACTTTCGTTAAGTGGATTACGTCGGTATCCTTTAAAAATTCCCTGTAGAGCTTTTCGTTATCCAAAATGTAAATATCGTTTGTATCGTAGTCTTTTAATGCTTCCCTTAAGGGCTTTAAGTCTTCGAACAAAGAAACATTCTTGGAAGGCTTAATGTCGCACTTAGTCTTATCGGTAAAGATAATGTTCATGCACTGGGGAATGGGCTGCTTTCCGGGAAGCTCATCTATATAGTCTTTTGAATAAACAATAACTTTTCCGCTTATTTCTTCCATGCGGGATTTCTTTTCCGCAGGAATGCTTACTAAGGGCTTTCCCTTATAAGAAATAGCGTAATTATTGTCTGCTATCACAATCATATTCATGGTTAGATTGCCACCTCAATGTTTTCTATCTGAGGATGAGTCTCGTATCCGTCTACACGCACATCATTTCTTGTAAACTCATAAAAGTCTTTGATATCGGGATTTAACCAAAACTTAGGTGCAGGAAGAGGCTCTCTTGTAATAAGTTCTTTAATTGCAGGAATGTGCCTGTCATAAATGTGGGCGTCTGCGATTACATGCACAAACTCGCCTACGTTCATGTTACAAACCTGAGCAAGCATATGAATAAGCACGCTATACTGCACCACGTTCCAGTTATTTGCTGCAAGCACGTCCTGTGAACGCTGGTTTAAGATTGCGTTTAATGTAAGCTTATCTTCACCGGGGCGCTGAGTGACATTAAAGGTCATTGAATAAGCGCAGGGGTAAAGGTTCATTTCGTGTAAATCCTGATGAACGTAAATGTTTGTAAGGATTCGTCTGCTGAATGGATTGTTCTTTAAGTCGTAAATTACTCTGTCGACCTGATCCATCATGCCTTCTTTATACTCATGTTTGACAGACATCTGGTATCCGTAAGCCTTACCGATTGAACCGTCTTCATCGGCCCATTCATCCCAAATGTGAGAGTGAAGATCATGCACGTTATTTGACTTTTGCTGCCAAATCCAAAGCATTTCATCGGTGGCGCTCTTTAGTGCGGTTTTTCTTAAAGTAAGAATGGGAAATTCTTTTCTTAAGTCGTATCTGTTTACCACTCCAAACTTCTTAATTGTGTAGGCAGGAGTGCCGTCAGGCCAGTGAGGGCGCACCTTTTCGCCTTCGGTTGAAGTGCCGTTTTCAAGGATATCTTTACACATATTGATGAAAGTAACGTCTGCCAAGCTCATGTCCAAATCTCCAATCAAAGTTTATTAAAAAAAGTATACCATATAGTGTGGTGTAAGAAACATTTTTTACACAAAAAAGAGAAAGGATTTTTTCCTTTCCCTCTTTCGTATATATTAAAGTTTTAGCATCGTTTCAACCACTCTTTTAGCTGAAATAATAAGGTCTTCTCGCTTTATAGCCCCCATATCCATGGCACGCTTTACTCTTTCGGGATAGCCTGTAGCCATCTTTAAATCATTACCTGCCAAAATCTCTTTATAGTGTTCGGACCTGCACCACCAGTCGGTCATAACCAAGCCTTCGTAGTGCCATTCTCCTCTTAAAATATCCGTTAAGAGTTCCTTGTTTTCAGAAGTCCTTACACCGTTTATGGCGTTATAAGAAGACATTATGGTATAAGGATTTGCATCATTAACTATGATTTCAAATGCCTTTAAATAAATCTCTCTTATTGCACGCTCAGAAACTCTTGAATCAGAATGCTTTCTGTTTGTTTCTTTGTTGTTACAAGCAAAGTGCTTAACGCTTGCGCCGACTTGGTTCTCTTGAATTCCCTTAACCATGCTTCCCGCAAGCTTACCTGCAAGATAAGGGTCTTCGGAATAATACTCAAAGTTTCTTCCGCACATGGGGTTTCTGTGGATGTTTACGGCAGGTGTAAGCCAAATGCTTAAGTTATTTTCTTTTATCTCTTCTCCCCCTGCAAATCCCACTTCTTTGGCAATTTCTTCGTTCCATGTATTTGCAATAACTGTGGCACTGGGGAAAGCTGTTGTCACAACTCCCGTTTCTTTTAAAATTCTTACTCCCGCAGGGCCGTCCGCCATCTGTGCGTTTGGAATGCCGTATTCGGGAAGATTACCAAATCCGTATACATTTCCTACCCCTGTGTTTGGCTGGCCACCTAAGATATGAATTAACTCATCATCATCAAGCTGATTTATGAACTCATCTACGGTTATCTTTCCTTCATAGACATCTTTTAATGGTTTCTTTCCTTCTTTGATTGTCTTCATAAGAAGGTGTCTTCCCATGGCTCTTACTTCAGGAGCTACAGCTTCTAAGGAGCCCGGGTCCTGTCTTTCAAGAAGGCTTTCGTTAATGTCTTTATGAGGGCCTTTTTCAAGTTTCATATAAGACCCGTCACAAAGAAGCCTTTTTGAAAGTTCCGTAGGTGTAAGCTTATGAGTTAACTTAACTAAGACTTCGTCTTTATTTAAAACAAACTCAAAATCAATCTTCTTAGCAGTTCTTACATTTGCTCCAACATAGAACTCATAGGTTCCCGCTTCAAGCACATATGAAGCATCGCTTACTTTTCCTAAATCGTCAAAAGAAGCAAATGAGTATTTTGTTACGTGGAAAGATAAAAGTGTTTCTTCTCCGGGAAGAAGCTCTTTTGTCTTTTTAAAGCCTACAAGCACTCTCTCAGCTTTTCCAAGCTTTCCTTTTGGAGCTTTTACGTATATAGCAACAACGTTTTTACCCTTAAAGGCGCCTGTGTTTTTAACTTTTACGTCTATATCAAAGCCGTCTTTGGTTTCTTTTGCCATAACGGTTTCTTCGCTGAATGAAGTGTATGAAAGGCCGAATCCGAAGGGATACACCACCTTTTTGTAAGCTTCGGGGATAGTCTCAAAATATCTATAGCCTACGTAAATGTCGTCTGTGTATTCCACATAGTCAAAAGAATCATGGAAGCCTTCGGTTGAGGGGTAATCCGATAATTTTTCAGCTATCGTGTCGGCAAGTCTTCCTGATGGATTCTCTCGACCTATTAGGATATCCGCTGCCGCGATTCCGCCTTCCATTCCGGCCTGACCCATGAAAAGTGCTGCAGAAATGTTGTCATTGTCGCGAATCCATCTGCAATCGGTCACGCCGCCTGAGTTTAAAACCGCAATAACGGTTTTAAAATTTTCAGAGACTGTTTTTATTAATTCTTCTTCCCTTAGGGATAAATAAAAGTCTCCTTCAGGAAACACTTCTTCAGATAGTTTTGGCAGGCTAAAGGTAGAAGGCCAGGGGTTAATCTCGTTGTTACATTCAACGTTGCTTCTGTCCCATCCTTCCGCAGAATACCTGTTAAATACGATAATTGCAGTATCGGAAAAGCTCTTGGCTTCTTTTAACATATCAGGGTCTACTGTAGGTTCAACAGTCATACCCGGTACGTAACCCTTTTTATACTGGTCTTCAAGATTCTTTTTATAAAAGTCTATTAAAGGCTCAAAAACCTTTACTTTTCTAATGCTTAACCCATCATAAAGAGACCTTACGTATTCACAGAATACGTCTCCCGAACCTCCGCCTCCCTTTATGTATTCAACGGATGCTTTACCAAAAAGCACCACGCCTTTAGATTCATTAAGGGGAAGGGCGGCGTCTTTGTTCTTTAAAAGCACCATGCCCTCTGTAGCGGCTCTTCTTGATACTTCGGTATGTTCTATACTAGCCGTTACCCTCTTTCCCTTATATAAAGACAGCGCAGGCTGATAAAGAAGTCTGGCCCATTTTTCCATGTCTTTCTCCTTTTTTGTGAAAATTTTTAGCTTAGGTCTTCTCCGTTTGATTCGATAACTTTTTTATACCAGAAGAAAGAATCCTTCTTTATTCTTGCAAGGTCTTTAAGATCCGATTCATCTCTGTTTACATAGATAAAGCCGTATCTCTTTGTGATGCCCTGGTGAGTAGATATAAGGTCAAAAGCTGACCAGGGTGAATATCCCATAAGGGGCACACCGTCTGTAATAGCCTCTCTGCAGGCAATAATGTGCTTTCTTAAATAGTCAATACGATAGTCGTCGTGAACCTTACCGTCTTTTGTAAGTTCATCCACCATACCGCAGCCGTTTTCTGTAATAAGAAGAGGAAGTCTGTATCTTTCCCAAAGCTGACGAAGTGTAAGGCGAAGGCCCACAGGGTCGATTCCCATGTTGTAAGGAGTTGTATCCTGCAAAGGATTTGATACGCTTACAGCCATGCCGGGCTCTGTCTGCATACCGATCATAAACTCTTCTTTGTTGGCACCTTCCTTCTTAGCGGCTTCTTTTGCCTTTTCGCCTTCTTCCAAAGAAACAAACTTAACGGTAGCTGCACCGTAATAGTTAAAGGCGATAAAGTCAGGATGAGCTGCCTTCAAAGCCTCGCGATCTTCTTTGGTAATCTCAGGCATATATCCTCTCTGGCGGAAGTATTCACATAAAGCTTCCGGATATTCGCCAAAGATAATGGGCTCAAGGTAGAGTCTGTTTCTAAACTGGTCATAGTCTGCTGCCGCAAGGTTATCAAGAGGCGAGGATGACGCAGGATATACACAAGAAATGTTTGGAGCGGGGCCAATCTTAGCTTTGCAAAGCATATGGCAGCGAATGATTGCTTTTGCCATAGCTACAAGCATGTGGTGGTTAGCCTGGAAGCGCTCCTTATCTGTTTTATGCTCTCCCATGTTATACATGGTCATCATGTTTTGCTCGTTTATTGTAAGGAAATACTCAACCTTCTTTCCGTACTCTTTAAAGCACACTTCGCAGAATCTTACATAGTCATCGATACACTGTCTGTCTGCCCAGCCGCCGTACTTATCCTGTAAAGCCTGGGGTAAATCGAAGTGATAAAGAGTGATAACGGGCTTAATGTTATATTTTAAGCATTCATCAATGACTTCATGATAGTGAGCTACACCCTTAGGATTGATGGCTCCGTCTCCGTCGGGAATGATTCTTGTCCATGCGATTGAGAAACGATATTCTCTAAATCCCATTTCTGCCATTAATGCAATGTCTTCTTTAAAACGATGATAGTGGTCGGAGCAAACTTTCCAGTCGCTGTTACCGGGCTCTATAGGCTTACAATCCTGAACTGAGGGTAACTTTCCGTCTTCGTCCCATGCTCCTTCACACTGATATGCCGATGAACTTCCTCCCCAAAGGAAATCCTTGGGAAAAGGTTTTAATTTTCTGTATTCCATTTAATATTTCTCCTATCTATTTTTTAACCCTTTACAGAACCAATCATGACACCCGATACAAAGTACTTTTGCACGAAGGGATAAAGAACCATCATAGGAATGGTGGAAATCATGATTGTTGCGTACTTAATCAAAGGACGGAATATCATTACATCCTGTCCGTCAGCATCCGCAATAATGGAGTTTTCCGTTGATTGAAGCACTATCTCTCGAAGTGTTAACTGTAAAGGATAGAGATTTCTTGCTTTTTGTAAGTACAATGATGCATTAAACCATGCATTCCAATGCTGTACCGCGTAAAACAGCACGATAACCGCGATAATAGATTTACTTACCGGCAAAATAATGTGGGTAAGAATCTTAACTTCACTTGCTCCGTCAATCTTTGCAGCATCAAGCATTTCCTTTGGAATCTGCGCAAATGAAGTTCTCATAATAATGATGTTGTATGCAGACAATGCTCCGGGGATAATAAGCGCCCATCTTGTATCAAGCATTCCAAGCTTGTTTACCACCATGAATGTGGGCACCAAACCGCCGCTAAATATCATGGTAAACACGATAAAGAGCGCAAAAGGTTTGCCAAAGAGCAAGTCCTGAGTGCTCATAACATATGCCGCAAGAATGTTAAGCACAAGTCCAAGCAATGTTGCCGCGACAACATATATAAGTGTATTGCCGTAAGCTCTTATAATGGTTGAATTTTGCATTATAAGCTTGTATCCGCCAAGGGTCGCCTTTCCAAGAGGCTTAAGGTAAAGCCCGCTTGTGGCCGCAACCTTTAGAGGGTCACTGATTGAGCCCATTGCCACGTGCCATACAGGCAAAAAGAACACAATACATAAAGAAAGTAAAAATATAGTATTAAATACCGCAAATATTTTTTCACCGGTTGAACGTTTCGTCATACTTTACACCGCCTTACCATATACTTGTTTCGTTAACCTTACGGCTTACAAAGTTCGCCGTGCACAAAACTATCAGGTTAACAACCGAATTAAATAAGTTTACAGCGGTCGAATAGCCGTAATCCGCATCCAAAATACCTACCCTGTATACGTAACTTGCGATAACATCGGCGGTTTCATAAGTAGAGGGGCCATACATGAGGATTATCTTTTCATAGCCTACGCCCATGATCTGTCCAAGTCTTAATATAAGAAGCACTATTATAGTGGGTGCAATTCCGGGTAAGGTAACATGTAATGTCTGTTGCCAGCGATTTGCTCCGTCAATGCGGGCCGCCTCATAAAGAGTGGGGTCGACTGCCGCCAAAGCGGAAATAAAAATGATGGAGTTGTATCCCAAATGCTGCCAGAGGTTAGAACCGATATAGAGGCTTCTAAACCACTTTGCAGATGAAATAACCGCTCCTCCGTCCCATCCGAATGCAGTCGCAATATTTGTGATGAGACCGTTTGCTTTACCAAAGTCAAAAAGAATGGATACAACTACAACCACCGAAATGAAATAAGGTAAGTATGAAATAGTCTGGACCGTTTTCTTGAAGCCTCTGTTTCTTACCTCATTAAGACATAGCGCAAATATGATGGGTAAGGGGAAAGAAAACAAAAGGCCGTAGAAGCTTATTAAAAGAGTGTTTCTTAATAGTCTCCAAAAGAAGGGAGAGGTAAAGAATCTCTTAAAGTTTGCAAGCCCCACTAACTGACTTCCAAATATTCCTTTATTAATCTGATACTTCTCAAATGCCATTCCTATACCGACCATGGGCGCATAGTTAAATATGAGGAAATACACGATTACCGGCAAAGCGAGCAAATACATTTGCCAGTGTCTCTTAAAATCTAGCTTTAAGCGCTCACCGAATGGCTTTTTTACAAAAACTGTTGACTTACTGGATTTCATCTTTACACCTTTCATATCTTGGTGGATTTAAGCGCTCAAGAAAGCAGAAATTTCTTTCTGCTTTCTTAGCTCTTAGGAGGTAACTATTCTTACCGAAATTATCTGTTGTTATAACGGTCAAGACTTGCCTGCTGAAGTTCAATACATCTTTCGATGCCCATGCTCTTAAGAGTGTCTCTGTAAGCATCGTATTCATCAAGAGATCTTTCTCCGTTTATAAACTTAACTTCATTTTCCTGAACGTAAGCATCGATGTCTGTGTAGTACTGAGAGTATTCGGTGTTTTCATCGGATGTCATTGTAACCGTTACAGGAATGTAGTTTTTAGGTTCGTATTGAGACCATACTACGTATGATACTGCTCTTTCTGCAGGCATCTGTTCAATCTGAGATGCTTCGCAACGGATAGGAGGGTTCTTTGCCCAATACTTTGCAGCTACTGTAGCTGAGTCAAGTCCGTCGGGGTTATTGTAACGGAAGTCGTAAAGACCGATACGGTGTCCGTCTTCTGCTGCGTACCATACAACATCCTGCTCGCTGTCGATACCGTAGTTTGCGTTAAGATATACATCCTTTGCGTAGAAAGCGTCTACCCAACGGATTGCTTCTTCAAGGTGCTTACTGTTTGCATTTACGCAAAGGCAAACTGCCTGAATGTCACGATAGTTGTTTGAAACTTCTCTCCATGCGGGATCGGGATCGCTTGCACTCTTCTTGGGCTGAGGAGCTGCAACTGTCCAGAAGTCAGGGTTTGTAGCGCCTCTTGAAATGTAAGCGTCTGTCATTCTTGTGCCCCAGTCAACCAAAGAACCTACTTTGTCGTTTAACATCATATCGTTATCGGCTGCAACACCTGTTGATTTTCTTGTAGCAAAGTCTCTGTCAAGAAGGCCCTTGTTGTACCAGTCATTTAAAAGTGTTAAGTAATCCTTGTAAGCATCTTCCATAGGACCGAATTTAACTTTTCCGTCTACCTGGTAGAATCTGGGAGCAATGCCAAAGCCTGCCATAAATTCGCCGTGGTCGATACCTTTATTTGATGTATAGAAAGGAGCTTCTATACCAAGTTCGTCTCTGAACGCTGTAAGAACATCTTCCCATTCATCATATGTTGTGGGAACTTCTTTACCTACCTTATCAAGGAAGTCTTTACGAATTGAAAGACCCTGGTCGGCAAAACCGTCCTTCATGTTATCCCAGAAGCTCCAGAATCCGTACATTTTTCCGGAGTCTGTAACTACGTCCTGCTTAGCTGTTTCAATGCTGTTAAGCCAGCTTACATAGTTGGGAGCCCAATCGAGATGCTCGCGGATATCTGCAATGTAACCGTCATTGATTGCCGCATCCATACCGTCTCTGTACATTTGGTGCTTAGGCTGTGTGTACATGATGTCGGGCAATTCACCTGAAATAAATAAGTTGTTAAAGGACTGACTTTCTTCACCTGATGCAGGAACGATGAATTCAATGTGGATGTTTGTCTTTTCTTCAAGCCACTGGAAGAATTCACTGTCGTTGTAATCTGCAAGTGTTCCCATTGAGTTTGCATTGGGATACCAGTATGTAAGTGTGATCTTTTCATCACTTATAGGGTATGTCTGCTGGTCGGTTTCTCCCTTATATACAGTTGATGTAGGGATACCTGTTCCGTCATCTTCAGCGGCAACCGCTTCAGTGCCTTCTGTAGATTCAGTAGATTCAACTGTTGAAGTAGGTGTGCTTTCTTCAACGCTTGTGCTACCGCATCCTGCAAAAAGCGCTGTTACCATTACTGCCGTAAGAAGTAATGATACTATTCTTTTTCTCATCTCTTTTTTCCTCCCATTTTAGAAAAAATACGTGATCACCCCCGTAATCACGAAAGTATTTAAGTGATTTAAGTATAAATCAATCTGTGATTTTCGACAAGATAGCCAAATATAATATATTTAACTTTGTTGGTATTGCACAATTTTTGGGTATTTTTTGACCAAAAAGGCTATTTTAGGGGTGGATTTTACGCAATTTGAGCTTTTATTTTGCGAAACTATTTTCGTTATTTTCCCTTTTAAACAAAAAAACACCGAAATTTCTTTACGAAATTCCGGTGTTAACCTTACTTATTTTTTGAAGATATGTCGTATATGGTATGGCCTTCGGCAAGTCTTCCCGGCACCACCACCTGTTCTACTATGGTGGTTCTGGGAGATTCGATAAGGCCTATTAGTTTCCTTGCCGACTCTTCTCCTATTGATTTAGAATCCTGAATGATTGTTGTAAGCTTAGGATCTAAGTACTGAAGTGCCCTCATTCCGTCAAATCCTGCAACGGATATGTCTTCGGGTATCCTTAAGCCTCTTGCTCTTATGGCATTTAACCCGCCCATTGCTCCAAAATCATCCGAAAACAATATGCAGGTAGGAGGGGTTCTTAATCCAAGAAGTGACTCTGTGGCAAGATAGGTTTCATCCACTTGTCTATACTGCACTTCCACAACATATTCTTCGGGAATCTCAATGCCGTGCCTTTCGGCGGTTCTGTAAAACCCTGCAAGTCTTCCGCTTGTAACACTTGATGGGCTTCCGTGTATGTAGGCTATTTTCCTGTGGCCTTTTGAAATAATGTATTCCATAAGCTCTTTCATGCCGCCTACGTTATCAGACATTACCGATATTCTGTTGTCAAAAACGTGATCGATTGTAACAAGAGGGATGTCGCTTGAAATAAGTTCCTGCACTTCTTTACTTCCAAAGTCTATGGAAGCAAGCACCACACCGTCAAAGCCATGCTTTCTGCAATGTTCAAGGTAGGTCATTCTGTTTGGGACTTTATTGCTGCTGTTAATAAAGGTAATATCGTATCCTGCATCTTCCGCCACTCTTTTAAAGCTGTCAAGCACTCCCGCAAAGTAGTCGTGCATAAGGCCGCTGTTTGATTCATCCACAAACAAAACCCCTATGCTTCCTGTCTTTGCAGAATTAAGTGTTCTGGAAGTAAGGCAATATCCTAGGTCTCTTGCCACTTTTAATATTTCTTCTTTAGTCTTAGCGCCTACGTCGTTTTTATTGTTGATTGCCTTACTGACCGTTGCAACAGAAACTCCGCACTTTTCAGATATATCCTTTAACGAAATCATCCGTGAATCCCTCTCACGTTTATTTTTAAGCTATTTCTTTTTGTGTTTTCCTTTTCTCGGCTTTTCTATAATAGGATCGAAATCCGGGTCCCATTTGTCTGCCAGAGAAAGAATCTGACTTGTAAACTTTGCAATATCCTTGTTTGCATGTCCCTGGTTTTTCTGAATAACAGAAAGAAGCCTCTGACCTGCCGCAAGAAGCCTTGAGAAAGCATCGGATACGATGTATATCTTCTTTTCTCTCTTTTTAGGAATTGCGTCGTATTCAAATTCGCCGGTAGCAAGGTTATAAATGGTTCCTGAGTATGGTGCGTAAGCGGGAATCTTTAATTCCTTACTTATATACTGAGCCATTGATTCACAGGCCATATCATCGCCGTGAACCATGAATACCTGCTTAGGTTTCTTTTCAAAGTGAGATATCCAGTCTATAAGGCCGTCTCTGTCGGCGTGTCCCGAAAGACCGGGAAGCTGAGCTATATCTGCTCTTACGTCAATTTGTTCGCCAAAAAGCTTTACTTCGTTTGCGCCTTCTATTAAGGCACGTCCCAAAGTACCTAACGCCTGATAGCCGACGAACAAAATGGTACATTCTTTTCTCCAAAGGTTGTGCTTTAAGTGGTGTCTTATACGGCCCGCTTCACACATACCTGATGCGGAGATAATTACCTTAGGTTCTTCGTCAAAGTTTATGGCTTTTGATTCTTCACTGGTGATGGCAAGGTTAAGCCCTGGGAATGTAAGGGGGTTCCTTCCTTCTTTTACCATCTGAAGGGCCTCTGCATCAAAGCATTCGTAGATGTTCTTTTGGAATATTTCCGTTGCATCTACCGCTAAGGGAGAGTCCATGTAAACCGGGAAATCGTGGTATTTAACAAGCTCTTTTTCTTTTATAAGCTTTATAAAATAAAGGATTTCCTGAGTTCTTCCCACTGCGAAGGAAGGGATAACAACGTTTCCTCCCCTATCGAGTGTTTGCTGAATTATGTTTGCCAGATCAACTACGGGATTAATGGCAGACTTTTCATGGAGTCTGTCTCCGTAGGTTGATTCCATAACTACGTAGTCCGCATCCTTTGTGTAGGACGGGTCTTTAATGAGGGGTTGGTTCTTGTTACCTATATCGCCTGAAAATACAATCTTTTTGTGGTTTCCGTTTTCGTTTAAAAATACTTCTATGCTGGCAGATCCAAGTAAGTGACCCACATCAGTAAATCTTGCTTCGATTCCGTCTGCAATCTTAACTATGGCGTTATAATCGCAGGGCACCAAAAGCTTTGTGGCTCCTATTGCATCTTCCATGTTATAAATAGGATCCGCGCTTCCTTCAACGGCATCGCTTCTCCTCTTCTTACGCATCTTCCACTCAGCTTCCTGCATCTGAATGTGGGCACAGTCTCTTAACATTATGCCGCAAAGATCCGCAGTAGCGGTGGTGGTGTAAATACTTCCCCTAAAGCCTTTTGCGTAGAGGTACGGAAGCATTCCCGAGTGGTCTACGTGGGCGTGAGTCAAAAGTACAAAGTCAAGCTCTGACTCGTTGCAAGGAAGACCTTTACTTTCATAGGTCATGTTTCCCTGCTCCATACCGTAATCCACTACAAACCTTTTTCCGCAGGCTTCAACATAGTGTGCGCTTCCCGTAACCTGATGGTCGGCGCCTACGAATTGAAGTATCATTTTGTATCCTCCCAAAGAGTTTTTGTTAAACCCTTGCGACAAGCGCTACACCCGCTTTGCTCGCCGCAATCCCGCAATACAAAGAATACCACTTTCATAAAAAGTGGTATCTGTTTGCATATTGCTATTGCAACAAGGTCTCAATCACCTGCTGCAATTGCTGTCTTCCATATGGTTTTGTAACAAAGGTCGTTACTCCGTTTTGATAAGAAGCTTCTTTATCTTCCGGGAACGCATTGGCTGTAATGGCCACAATTGGCACGCTCTTTGCATCATCCCTGTCTAACCTTCTTATCAGTTTGGTGGCTTCCAAGCCATCCATAACAGGCATCATAATATCCATTATGACTAACGAATAATAGCCTGTCTCCGAGATTCCGAAATTCTCTACGGCTTCGGCACCGTTTGACACCCAGTCAACTTTAAATCCCATGTCCTGCAAAACTAACATGGCAATTTCAGCATTAATCTCGTTATCCTCAACGAGCAATGCCTGCTTCCCCACTGCGTGCTTAACGTCTTTAAAATCGTCCATGATATCCCCTTTTTCATGTACACTAAAGATTATATTATTCCGAGTTGTCCCTCAACAACTTATTATTATTTTAACCTTTATTTTGTGCTTCTACAAGACTTACACCGCAATAAATTTGACGAAGTTTAGGTTTTTCGATTTTTCCTGTAGGATTTCTGGGAATATCTGCAAAAATTATCTTATGGGGACGTTTATATTTAGGAAGCGCTTTGCAGAATTCCATGATTTCTTCTTCCGTAAGAATCATATTTTCTTTTAACTCTACTATGGCTGCAGCGATTTCACCAAGTCTCTTATCGGGTAAGCCGATAACAGCCACATCGTGTACCGCATCGTTTGTGCGAATAAAGTCTTCGATCTGTACAGGATATAGGTTTTCACCACCGCTTATGATGACATCTTTCTTTCTGTCTACAAGCATTATAAAGCCGTCTTCATCTTCAACAGCCATGTCACCCGTGAAGAGCCAATCGCCCGACAGGACTTCATCAGTTGCCTTTTTATCGTGATAGTAGCACTTCATAACACCGGGGCCCTTTAAGCAAAGTTCGCCAACTTCGCCTCTTTCTACAGGCTCGCCCTTTTCGTTAACGATCTTTGTCTCCCATCCGTAACCTGCTTTACCGATGGCACCTACTTTATGAATGTTTTCAATTCCAAGATGTACTGCACCGGGGCCTATGGATTCAGACAAACCGTAGTTTGTATCGTAGTCGTGATTAGGGAATATTTCTTTCCACTTTTTAATTAAGCTCGGAGGAACGGGCTGTGCACCTATATGCATAAGCCTCCATTGATCAAGCTTATAGTCTTTTAAGCGAAGGCTTCCGTTTTCGATTGCTTCCAAAATATCCTGAGCCCAGGGCACTAAAAGCCACACGATGGTGCATTTTTCTTCGGAAACTGCCTTAAATATGGCATCGGGTTTTGTGCCTTTAAGTAAAACTGCCTTTCCTCCCGAAAGTAAACTTCCGAACCAGTGCATCTTGGCTCCTGTATGGTAAAGAGGCGGAATGCAAAGAAATACATCGTCTCTTGTCTGTCCGTGATGAGCCTGCTCTACTTTACATGAGTGAACAAGGGCTCTGTGAGCATGCAAAATAGCTTTAGGAAATCCTGTTGTGCCTGAAGAAAAGTAAATAGCCGCATCATCATCGTCAAAAAGCATTACGTTAGGTCTCTTACTTGATGAGTTTGCAGTCTGGCTGTTATAGTCTTCCGCAAAGCTTGGACAGTTTTCGCCCACATAAAAAAGAAGTCTGTTTTTAGAAATCTTATCCGCAATTTCTTCCACACGGCCTATAAATTCGGGGCCGAATACAAGCACGTCTACATCCGCAAGCTTAAGACAATACTCGATTTCATCGGATGAATAACGGAAATTAAGAGGAACCGCCAAGGCTCCTGTCTTTAAAATGCCAAAATAAATGGGAAGCCATTCTAAGCAGTTCATAAGTAAAATCGCTACTTTATCGCCCTTTACAACGCCTCTGCTTAAAAGCATATTTGCAAATCTGTTTGCCTTTTCGTCAAACACGCTCCAGGTAATCTCACGCCTATAGTGAGTGGTGGGGTTTGGCTCCATAAGGTCATATTCTTTCCAGGTTACCCTTCTTACTTCCTTTACTTCAGGGTTTATTTCAACAAGGCAGACATCGGATCCGTATTTGTCCGCATTGTGCTCAAGTATCTCGGTAATAGGCATCTATCCATTCTCCTTAAAACACGTTGTTTTATCGCTTTAACGCTTTTATTCACTAAAGTATAATAACAGTTTAAAGCCCTCACTGTCAAGTTGTGAGGGCCAAAAGAAACCTGTTTTCTTAACACACTCTTGCAAACAAAGCATCTTCGTTGTCTAGGTATTCGTCAAACAAAGAAACAGTAACGGGCTTTGAATATAAATAGCCTTGGTGAAGCTCGCATCCCGCCTCATTTAAGAAGCTTCTTTGGGACTGAGTTTCAACGCCTTCGCAAAGCACCCTAACACTCAATTGCTTTGCCATATCGATAATGAAACGGATGATAGTTTTATCGCTCTCTTTTAATGTTTCATCCTTCATAAATATCTTATCGATTTTAAGTAAGTCAATCTTTAAGTCGTTAAGCACGTTTAAGGAAGAGTAACCGGAGCCGAAATCATCCATGGAAATTCTGATTCCAAGCATTCTTAACTCTTCTATCATTGAGTTAAAGGAAGACATGTTTTCAAGGTAAATGCTCTCTGTTATTTCAAGTTCTAAGTACTGAGTGGGCACCTGATACTTTTCGATAAGGGCTCTGAATTTTTCAACAAAGTCATCTGAAAACATGTGGGCACGGGATACGTTCATGGATATCGGAAGTACCTTTTTGTTTTCATCAAGACGCTTTCTTATGTATGCCATTACCTTTTCATACACATAAAAATCAAGTTTTACAATGCTTCCGTCCTTTTCAAAGGCAGGTACAAACTCATCGGGGTAGATTTCCCTTCCGTCTTTCATTTTCCACCTTGCCAAAGCCTCCGCTCCTTCAAGTCTGTTGTGAGTGCCTGAGACCTTAGGCTGTAAAACGATGTAGAATTCTTCATTCTTTATAGCATCGTCAAGCTTTTGAATATATTCTATCTGACGTTTTCTTTTTTCAAACATTTCCTGGTTAAACAAAATGCATCTTGCGCCCTTACTTGCCTTTGCAAGCTTTCTTGCCATGTTGGCGTTAGAAATCGACAAAAGAGCGTCCGTATTACTTGAAGGAATAATGTAAATTCCCGTTCTAACGGAAAGGTTATTTACGTTAAATCTTGTGCTCAAGTGGTTTGAAAGCTTCTCTCCTTCTGCCTCCACCTTCTTAACCAGACATTCGTCGGGGATATCGTTTTCAAATTCTTCGATAAACAAAATGTTATCGGAATAAAAGCGCCCCGCACACAAAACATTTTTTATATTATTCGAAATATAGTTTGCCATGTCTGTTAAAATGCGGTCCCCAACCACATATCCGTAAGCTTCGTTTATATACTTAAAGTTACTGATGTCGCAATATATAACAGCCAGTTTCTTTTCGTTTGCCTTTGATGAAATGGCTTTAGTGGCAGCTTCAATAAAGGTTTCTTCCTTCATAAGGCCTGTAAGTGAGTCAAACTCAGTAAACTTTGATACTGCCCTTTCTGCCCTTGCAACCTTTGAAGAATAGTACATGCAGACGCAGATTAGATTACAAAGCTTTACAAGCTCGTCTATTTGTTCCAAGGTCCAGGTTCTTTTTGCATGAGAGCTTACAAAATCTATGCATCCTCTGTTCTTTCCAAAAACAATAAGGTCCACATGAAGCATGCTGGATACGCCGTCCCAGGATTTTACATTGCTTCCGCTATCAAGGCTGTTTTTATCAGCATAATCAAAAAGAATATATCCGCCGTTTAAAGCTGATTCGTCATTTATCTTTTTCCATGCCTTATACGAAAACTCAATTCGCTTTCCAAGATAGGATTCTCTCTCCGGCTTATGGATTTCATAATTGCATACTACGGACATTGTTTTAGGGTCAAATTCATGCAAATGAATGGCCTCAAGGTCGTAATCGTTTTGAATTCTGTAAAGAACAAGGTTTATGGCGCTTGAAACGTTATCGGCCTCTCTTAAGAGCCTTACAGCCATGTCAAACAAAGAACCGGGCTGAGAGGTTTCATCATCGCTTTCTTCTTTTTCTTCTCTTCTTTCCAAAACCGACTCATCAAAGATTTCATCGGTGTAAAAGGCGTAGTTGTTTCTTCCTCTGCTTTTTACTGAATAAAGGGCCATATCGGCGCACTGAAACAAGCTTTCATAATCAGAGCCCATATCGGGGTACAAAGAAATTCCTACGCTACAGGTAATTCCTATATTGGTGCGCTGTCCCAAGGTAATGGAGGATAGTGCATCTCTTATTTTTCCCATTCTTTGGACTATATTCGATATATCCGATAAATCCTTAATAAACACCACAAACTCATCGCCGCCGATTCTTCCCACAAATGAGTCTTTAGAAAATGCTCTTCTTAGGCAGTTTGCGCACTCTTTTATGACTTCATCCCCAAAGAGGTGGCCCATGGTGTCATTAAAGTTTTTAAACTTATCGATATCAAACACCAAAAGAGCACACTCTGAGTCGGGATTATGCTTAATATAATTATCGATGATTTCTTTTGACACGACTTTATTTAATAGTCCCGTCAAAGGATCCTGCCTTGCCTTAATTGTAAGTTCGGTTTCTTTATGCTTCCTACTGTCAATATAAACGGTTCTTCCCACATACACTTCACCGGGCTCTTCTTCCAAAAGTATCATCCTTATGGCATGCCACCTATAGCGCCTGCCGTTTTCTTCTTTTATGCGCAATTCAAAAGCAAGCTGTGGTACAGCCTGTCCTGCATGCTTTAATTCTTTTTCCAATACAAGGAGATCGTCAGGATGAACTCTTTTTAGGAGTTCCTCACGAAAAGAAGACTCAAAATGAGAAGGGTTTTTCCCTCCTTCATCTTGCCTGATAATATAGCCGGTGTCGTCGCTATGGTCATAAAGAAACGTAAAATCAAAGCTTATGTTGTTTACGAGCCTCAAAATCTTAAGCTCGTGGTCCGCCATAAGTTTCTCCATTTGCGCTTTATTCATTTTTTCCCCTGTTTTACACACAAAACTTTCCGAGTTTTTTGTTGCAATATGTTAAATTATCCCTGACACCAGTTAACATAAAATTAATCGCGGGGGAGGTAGGGAAATGTGCAAGCTTTATTTAGCTTACTGTACTTAGGCACCGCTAGGATATATATAATGTTTCTCGACCCGCTCTCGCTTACGTCCTCGCACCAGCGGATGCTAAGCTCGAAAAAACCTCGCTAAGCACCGGGGCTGCGGAAAGTCTCGAATACATTACAT
>JAEEGJ010002766.1_pt1 | contig 79394 bp, 71 predicted proteins | sample 8958761 | NCBI WGS metagenome assembly JAEEGJ01 (sample SAMN16246546, study PRJNA631951) | gut metagenome | biome: gut microbiome; feature: rumen; material: RS-attached | host: Bos | place: Iran: Karaj | collected 2018-10 | reverse complement strand
ATGGAACAGGGTCTCCGCTTCGCAATCCGTGAAGGCGGCAGAACGGTTGCTTCCGGCGTCGTCGCAAGCATCATCGAGTAATCGAATCGAAACCAAAAAGCAGGAGCCCTTCAGCCCCTGCTTTTTTGATGTCCGGAGAATCGTTTGGAAGATGAAAAAAGTGTAAAGAAAGGGATGGATTTTTGGAAACGGTTCGTGTATAATGGATTTGTATAAATAGGGAAGGTGTGTCCTTTTGGGCGTACAGCCTGTTTTGAAATCAAGTAGGAGGAGACAAGAACACATGAAAAAAGCATTGGCACTCATCCTGTCGCTTGTGATGCTGCTCGCGCTGGTGCCGTCGGTATATGCCGACGACGAGCCGACAGTCGCATCCGCGACGCTGATGACCGAGCTTCCGGAAACGGGCGATCGCGTTGTCATTCACAACACGACGAACAACAAGGCGCTCGATGCATGCGGAACAAACGGCTACTACAATGCCGGCGTTGACATCGTGCCCGCGGAGGGTGTGATCTCCGGCGTTTCCGAGAACATCATCTGGGATGTCACCGTGAACGAGGACGGAACCTATCGTTTCTCGCAGAACGGCAAATACATCTCCATGGGAACGCAATACGCGAGCACGCCGTACGACGAAGTCAATAAGGACTGGGCGGTCGAGACGCACGGCGAGGGCTACAGCATCAAAAACGTTGCGCGCGAGGTTTATCTGCAGTGGTATGCCAAGAACAATTATTTCAGCGGTTACAAGACCATCGATGATTCCGGCGCGTTCGACTTCCTCTTCTATAAGCTCGAAGGCATGATCGTCAAGGAGCCGGTCGCCACGCCCGACGGTTCCGGCATCAACCTGTCCGGCACCAAGGTCACGTTAAGCTGCGAGACCGAAGGCGCGACGATCTATTGGCGCATCGGTGAGGAAGGCGAGTTTGCCGAATACACCGAGCCGATCACGATCTCCGAGACCTGCACGCTCTATGCATACGCGCAGGTCGGCAACGCGGTCTCCAACACGATTGAGATCACCTATACGATCAGCGCAAGCGATGTCATGACGATTCCGCAGGCGCTGGCGGCAGGCGAAGTTGCTTCCGCAAAGGTCGTCGGTCAGCTCGTGTACCGCTTCGGCAATTTCGGCAGCATCAACTCGGCGGTTCTGCAGGCGAAGATCGACGATGAAATCTACGCGCTGCAGGTTTTCGGCGATCTTGCTAACGACACCAGCGAACCGCCTCAACCGATCGAGATCGGCGACTGGCTGGTTTTGGAAGGCAAGCTCGGACCGTACGGCGGCGTGCAGCAGATTCAGTCCTGCAAGGTCATCCGCAAGGCGGAGCCCGGCGAGATCATCGGCGACGATGCGAAAGAACCGCAGGTGTTCGAGAACTTTGCCGGCATTACGAGCAATTTTGACAACCTTATAACCGAGTACGTTATGATCAAGAACGTCACGCTCGGCGAGTATAAGGACAGCGGCTCCACCACCGTGACCGACAGCACCGGCGCGACAATGCCGATCTACCGCGCGGCGCCCTATCCCGTCGGCGTTGCGGCAGGCGATGTGGTGAATCTGTACGCGGTCGTATCGAAGTACAACGCGAACAAGCAGCTCCGGAACGGCTCTCCGAAGGATTACGTTCCGACGAACGACGTGAAGGGTCCCGTCATCACGCGCGTGAATCAGGCGGATGCCGAGGTCGGCAAGCCGTACGCCTTCTCCGTCAAGGTCGAGGATGCAAGCGGCGTTGCGAGCGTTCTGATGGAGGTTCTGAAGGGCGAAGATGTTCTGGCGTCGCTCGAGCCTGACGGCATCGAGGACGATACCTATCGGTTCATCATTCCCGCGGAGATCATCACCGGCGGCAACCTGACGGTGAAGGTCACGGCGACCGACTCGTGGGAGACGCCGAATGAGACGACCGAGACCTATGAGCTCGTCGTCATCGACCTTCCGCAGATCACGGGCTATACACCGGAGGCGAACAGTGCGACCGGCGACAACAAGCGCCCCGTGATTTCCGTCACGTTTGCAAACTGCGGTGAAAACCCGACCGTCGAAATGACGCTGAACGAGGTCCCGGTCACCCCGGTCGTTGAGGGCGATACCGCGACTTATACGCCCGAAGAGGACATGGAGGACGGCAAGGTCACCGTCTGGGTGAAGATTACCCGCGCGGACGGTCGGTTCTATGAGACCGTTTGGAATTTCACGGTCGGCGTTGCGACCTACCAGCTCTACTTCGGCGAACTGCATTCGCATACCGCGGAGTATTCCGACGGCACCGGCACGCTGGAGCAGGCGCTTGCGCATGCAAAGGCTGCAGAGCAGATCGACTTCCTTGCAGTCACCGACCACAGCAACTACTACGACACCAAGGACAACCCGAACGGCGACATGACCGATGCGTCGAAGGGCAAGATGACTGCGGACGGCTCCATGACGCTGTGGCAGGAAGCGAAGGCGACGGCGGCACAGTATGCGGATGCCAACTTCGTTCCGATCATCGGTTACGAGATGACCTGGTCCGGTCAGTACGGCCATATCAACACGTTCAACTCGATCGGCTTCGAGTCCCGCAATGTGCCGAAGTATGTTGTGAAGAACGGTCCGGGTCTGATCGCGTACTATGACAGACTCGTCGAGGTCGCCCGCATCGACAAGGAGAACGGCAGAAAGACCACGATCAACCAGTTCAACCATCCGGGCACGACGTTCGGTACGTTTGAAGACTTTGCACACTATACCCCCGCGTACGACGAGCTGATCACCATGATCGAGGTCGGCAACGGCGAGGGCAAGGTCGGCGGTTCGATGTACTGGCCCTCCTACCAGTACTACACCATGGCGCTGGACAAGGGCTGGCACCTTGCACCGACCAACAACCAGGACAACCATAAGGGCGGCTGGGGCGACAGCAACACCTGCCGCGACGTTATCTACACCGACAACTTCTCCGAGGAAGGCATCTATGACGCGATGCGCGCCATGACGATGTACGCCACCGAGGACAACGATCTCGAAATCTATTACACGCTGAACGACAACGTGATGGGCTCCGTTCTGAATCTCGAGCAGGGCGAAAAGCTCAGGATCCGCGTCGACTTCAAGGATCCGACCGACAAGGTGCAGAAGGTATCCGTGATCGCGAACGGCGACGTCGTCGCTGCGACGAAGACCTTCAACACGCAGACCGGCTCCTGGGAAATCGAGCTCGACAACAACTACTCCTACTACTATATCCGCGTGGATGAGGTCGACGCAGACATCGCGGTGACCGCACCCGTTTGGACGAGCGAGACCGTCAAGATCGGTATGTCGCCCGTCGAAAAGGATACCACGATCGAGCTGAAAGACGAACCGATCACGTTCAGCATTCCGCTTTATAACTACGAAGAGCCGGCGATCGGCGAGGACGCTTCTGCGGTCGAGTTCACGGTCACCAGCGTCGAATACACGATCGACGGGGAAGTGCTTGACGTCATCGAAAACCCGACGTTTGCCGACGGCACCAGCGTGCTGACCACGACCAAGCAGGATGACAAGCTGACCTGGACCTATACGCCGGCAGAGACCGGACGCTTCAAGATGGAGGTCAAGGTCACCGGTACCTTCCGCGGCGCGGAATTCGTGTTCAACGGCAATCTCGGCTTCACGGTCCGCGACGGCGCGGATATGTCGCTGATGCTGATCGACGCGGGACACAGCAACTTCTACGTCTCCGGCAACTATGCGGATTCCGATACGGCGTTCATCGAGCTCGCGGCGCAGTACGGCGTCAAGTCGCAGCACATCACCGAGCCGATCACGGACGAAGTGCTCGAAAACTGCGACCTGCTCGTTCTGACCGTTCCGTTCAAGGGCGCAAGCATCTCGGTGAGCGATTCGCTCTATACCGAAGATGAGATCGCGGCGATCGGAAGATACGCAGAGCGCGGCGGCAGCTTCATCGTCTGCTCGAAGTCCGACCGTCTCGAGCCGGAAAACGAGGAGGAATGGGCGAGCGTCATCTCGAACGAACTGCTCGAAACCATCGGCGCAAAGGCGCGCGTAGGCAAGGGCATCGTTTCCGACGCGGTCAACATGACCAACGAGTCCTACCGTCTGCATTTCACAGGCAAGGACTTCTACAACTGGAATGTCCCGCTGACCGAGTACCTCATCGAGAACACGAACCTGATGTTCTCCTGCTACAATGCGGCGCCGATCATTCTGAACGGCGCAACGAGCGTCGTCAATGCGTTCGACACCTCGTTCGTCAGCTCCTATCCGCTGTACTACAACGGCGGCAAGAACGTCACGGCGGACAAGATCTATCAGCCGTACTACGATGCGGCGGGCGATCAGGACACGATCAGCGTGCTGGCATACGAAGAACTGCCTACGGGCGGCTTCTGCATCACCTCCGGCGTCACCTTCTTCTCGACGTTCGAGGTCAAGGTCGAAATGGAGAGCGCGGCAACGCTGCAGAACACGAACTACCAGATCGTTGTCAACCTGTTCAAGATGATCCATCCGAGCGAGGTCACGCCGATTGCGGATATCCACGAGGCGGGCAAGCTCAACACCACCTACACGATCGAGGGCTACGTCACCTCCAACGCGTCCGGCTACGACAAGGACACCGCGTTCTTCGACTGTATCTATATCCAGGACGATTCCGGCAGAGGCATCAACGTGTTCCCGGTCGCGGGACGCTATGAGATCGGCCAGAAGCTGCGCATCACCGGTATGACCAGCGAGTACATGGGCGAGATCGAGCTGAACTGCGGCAACGATTACGGCGGAGACATCCAGGACGTCACACTGCGCGACGTCGAATACACCGCGGACGGCGTGATCACGAAGGGCTACGCAACGCGCGCAAGACTGCTTGAAGTCGATATCACCATGGCGAACATGCAGACGATCGAGACGTACGTCATCGACGACGGCATTCTGAACATGGAGCTTGACAAGATCTGCGCAGAGAACGCCGAAGCATACGTCGTTCCCGAGCAGCTCACGACGGCAGAGGCAGCTGCGCCGAACAAGGTCGGCAACCTCGTGGCGTTCACTGGCAAGGTCACCAAGGTCGAGTATGACGCGAACGGCGTGCTCGGCGCGATCCATGTGGACGACGGCAGCGGCGAAGTCGTGATCTTCCTCGACGGCTACATCAACTGCAGCGATGACTGCGAGAAGGACGAACAGGGCTATCACGACCTCAGCTGGGTCAAGGAGGGCGTGTATCTGACCGCGTGCGGCATCGCTTCCATCGGTCAGAACAGCTATGAGAACTCCGATCAGATCGGTCCGCGTATCCGTACGCGCAGCCGTGCGGACATCGTGCAGTTTATCCCGGCATACGGCGACGCCAACTGCGACGGTATGGTCACCTCGGCAGACGCGGCGCTCGTGCTGCGCGCGCTGGTCGGTCTCTCCACGCTGACGCCGGAAGGCGCGAAGAATGCGGATGTAGCGTCCGACTTCGACGGCAAGCCGGATGCGAAGGACGCAGTCGCGATCCTGCGCTATGTGGTCGGTCTCATCAATACGTTTGAGATCGCGGCGGAGGAATGATCCAAAACGAAACAGGGGGGCGGGGCAGCATTGCCTCGCCCTTTTTCCCGAAAGGAGGATCGATATGCAGATCAAAAAGCTTTTTCCGCCGATGACGGAGCAGTGGAAGGCTGTCTATGAAAAGGAGCGCCCGAACCTTACGCCGAACGCGATCACAGGGGAGGAGCTTTCCCGCTATGTTCGGGATCGCTTTGATGCGGATCCGACCGAGGACGAAGCGTTGATCTTGGCTGTGCGCGATCTGCTCGAACAGGACGCGCTTTTGCAGCGGAAGAAAAAAGACGGGCGTCTGCAGCCGGAGGTTTACCGTCTCGAAGACGGCACGGTGATCGGCATCGATCTGTTGTCCGGCTGCTTCATCGTACAGGACAATGAACTGCTGCGCGATGAAATGACCTATGTTAAGGGACTGGATACATTTGATCTCGAAAATATGTATCTCACCATCGACTGGCTTCGCTGCCGGAATCTGCATGCGGAGAAAGAAAAGAAGGCAAGAGAGACGTTTTTCACCGCCATCGAAGATGAAACGGGAAAAGCCGCATTCGACGCTGTCAGCGCGGCGGGACGGACGCCGGGAACCTATGCGGCGTATCTTCGGGGAAAGAGATGCAGAACGAAGGCTGGCTTCTTTCGGGAGATCTCTGCGGCGATGCAGTTTCCCTCTTATTTTGGTGAGAACTGGGATGCGCTTTCCGAATGCTTGTGCGATCTCAACGAATGGCTCTCATTCAAGGCGGTCACCGTAGTAATCGACGATTACGATCGATTGTTCGGTTCGGGTCAAAAGGCGGCAAAGGACCGCGAAACGATTCGAAGCATCTTTGAGGATACGGCGGTGTTTTGGGCTGTCAGGGATGTCGCGTTCCGGGTGATCGCTATATCCCGAAGCGAGGCGCAGCGGTAGGGACAGCATTCTCGGGTAAACGAAAAAGAGGACCGGATTCCGGTCCTCTTCGATGTTGCTTCAAAATCAATACTTGCGCTTTCTGGCGGCTTCTGCCTTCTTCTTGCGCTTTACGCTGGGCTTTTCGTAATGCTCACGTCTGCGGACCTCAGCGAGGACGCCGCTGCGAGCGCACTTTCTCTTCCATCTCTTGAGAGCGCTTTCCAGGGATTCGTTTTCACCGACTCTGATTTCCATTTTTTTCCCTCCCCTCTTGAGCAACAATGTCGTAATCTACGACGCTTTTGCTATTATACTCGCGAATATCGGTTTCGTCAATCCCGAATTGAAAATTTTGCGGATTTTTTTGACAAGCGCCGTGTATTCCGCTATAATGGGTAGCGAAGAAGCACGGCAGGGAGATTGCATATGGCAAAGCTGTATTTTCGTTACGGGGCGATGGGCTCCTCTAAGACCGCAAACGCGATCATGGTGAAGTATAATTACTGGGAGCGCGGCAAAAACGCGATTCTCATCAAGCCTTCGATCGACACGCGCAACGGCACCCGACGCATCTGGTCGCGCTGCGGGCTCGAAGACACCTGTATTTCGATGGAAGAGCTCGACATGAACAAGGTCAAGGCGGGCGAATACGACTGCCTGATCATCGACGAAGCGCAGTTTCTCAGCAAGGATCAGGTGGAGCTTTTGGTCAAGATCGTCGACGACTACAACGTCCCGGTCATCTGCTACGGGCTTCGCACCGATTTTCAGGGCAATTTCTTCGAGGGCAGCCATTGGCTTTTAGCCCGCGCGGACGCGATCGAAGAGGTCAAGACGATCTGCTGGTGCGGACGGAAAGCCACGAACAACGCAAGACTGGACGGCAAGGGCGGCATCACCAAGGTCGGCGACCAGGTGGTCCTCGGCGCGAACGACAAATATATCGGGCTCTGCCGCAAGCATTTCAACCTCGGCGATCCGGGACCCGAGCTTCGGACGCCGAATAAAACCCAATAACGCAGTGAACGGGAGGTCTGCAGCATGGAAGAGGTATTTGCGATCGTACAACAGTATTTTACCTATGTCATCGAATGGGCGGTCATGCTGTGCGAGGTCATCGGCGTCATCATGATCGTTCTGACCGCGATCCGCGGCGTGATCGCATGGCTTCGGAAGGATCCGCACGCAAGGCTGATCGCCGCGGAGGGCATCGCGATTGCGCTGACGTTCAAGATGGGCGGCGAGGTCCTGCGCACGGTCATCGTTCGCGAGTGGCAGGAGCTTCTGGTCCTCGGCGCGATCGTTCTGCTGCGCACGATCATGTCGTTCATCATTCATTTCGAGATCCGCAGCGAGCGTCAGACGCTCGAAGGAACCGTCTCGGAAAAGGAACCGGACGACGCGGCGGACGGACAAAAAACCAAGCCGAAGAAACGGTTTCCGGTCATCAGACTGTAAAAAAGCGCCCCGGCTTCGGGGCTTTTTTCCGTATAGGAAGTGGGAGAACATATGGAAGGCAATCCGATCAACTGGTACCCCGGGCACATGGCGAAGGCCAAAAGGATGCTCGAAGATAATCTGAAGCTCATCGACGTTGTGATCGAGCTCGTGGACGCGCGCGCGCCGCAGAGCACGCGGAATCCGGACTTTGACGCGCTGTTTCGCAGCAAATCGCGCGTTCTTTTGCTGAATAAGAGCGATCTTGCCGATCCTGCATCCAACAAGCGTTGGATCGGGTATTATAAGCGGCAGGGGATCGAAGCGGCGGAGGTCACGGCAAGCGCGCAGAACGCAAAGGCGACGGCGATCCGGCTCATCGAAAAGGCGACGGCGGAGCGCGTCAAACGCTATGAAGAGAAAGGCGCGCAAAAGACGGTGCGCGTGCTGATCGCGGGCATTCCGAACGTCGGAAAATCCACGCTGATCAACCGCATCGCGGGCGAAAAACGCGCGCAGACCGGCGACAGACCGGGCGTTACGAAGGGCAAGCAGTGGGTGAAGATCACGCCGCATCTGGAGCTTCTGGATTCGCCGGGGCTCCTGTGGCCGAAGCTCGGAGACGAAACGATCGGCAGACACCTCGCTTTTTTAGGTTCGATCAACGACGAGATCCTGAACACCGAGGAGCTTGCGGAGCAACTTCTTTCTTCGCTCAGAACGCTCTGTCCGAACGCACTGTTCGAGCGTTATAAAAAGCTTTCCGCGGATACGCCGGACGGAACCCTTTTGGAGGGCGTCGCAAAGAGCCGCGGGTTCATCCAAAAAGGCGGGATTCTTGACGTCGAACGCGCGGCAAGGATCGTTCTCGATGAGTTCCGCGCGGGCAGGATCGCGCGCGTGACCCTTGAACAGCCGCCGAAGGAGGAAGACGATGGCGAAGCGGAATGAACAGGAACGGCTGCTGGTTCTGTCTGAGCGCGACCGCGCGTTCTGGACGCAGGACGGCGTGATCCTCGCGGGCATGGACGAGGTGGGAAGAGGTCCTTTGGCGGGACCCGTCGTCGTCGCCTGCGTCGTTATGCCGCCGGAACCGCTTTTGGAGTACGTCAACGACTCGAAAAAGGTCAGCGAAAAGCGCCGCGAAGCGCTTTACGACCGCATCTTAAGCACCTGCGTCGAGGCGCAGACCGCATGGGTCGACGAAAAGACGATCGACGAGATCAACATCCTGGAGGCGACAAAACGCGCGTTCTGCGAGGCGTTTGCCAAAATGAAAACGCCGGTCACCGACGTGCTCATCGACGCGCTGACGGGGTTAAAGATCCCCGCGCGGCAGCACGCGCTGATCCACGGCGACGCGCTGAGCTATTCGATCGCCGCGGCGTCGATCGTCGCGAAGGTCGAGCGTGACCGCTACATGCGTGAGCAGGACGCGATCTATCCGGTGTACGGCTTTGCGCAGAACAAGGGCTACGGCACGAAAGCGCACATGGACGCGATCAAGGAATACGGTCCGTGTCCGCTGCACCGGCGGTCCTTCCTCAAAAACCTGCTATGACGACGGCGGAAACGGGACGGATCGGCGAGGAGCTCGCGGCGCGGCATCTCAGGCGCAGCGGCTATCGCATATTGGAGCGGAACTGGCGCTCGCATCGGTATGAGATCGACGTCATCGCGCGGGAGAAAAGCACCGGCACGGTCGTTTTTGTCGAGGTCAAAACGCGTACGCCGAACAGCTTCGGACGGCCCGCGGACGCGGTGGATCGGAACAAGCAGCGCTTTCTGCGGCTTGCCGCGGAGAGCTGGCTCATCGCAAACGGCGGGCTCGAACAGCCCGCGCGTTTTGACGTGATCGAGGTGCTTCTGCCCGAAAAAAGCGTCAACCATATCGTCAATGCGTTTTAACGGTTGCCCGTGCAGCGCAGATGTGATATACTAATCAGAAACACAGAGATCGGAGGATCGGATTTTGCGAAAGTTGCATCGATTTTGGATCATACTGCTGGCTGTCATTCTGATCGCCGGTCTGTTTGCGTGCAAACGCCCCGATACTTCGTCCGGCGAGGAGACGTCGGCGACCGATTTCGACCTGAGCGACATGACGGAGGGCATTCCGAACGGCTGGCACATGGACTCGTACGAAGGCGGGTACAGCGTTCTGTCGGAGGACGGCGCATTCGGCTTTGTGCCGCAGGATGAGGACGACTGCCGCCTTGTCCGCACGGTCACGGTCAAACCGGAAACGCGTTATGTGTTCAGCGCGGAGATCCGCACGGAAGGGGTCGAAAACGGGCAGGGCGCGACGCTCTCGATCGACAACTATTCGCTCGACGGCAGCTATATCTATTCCGAATCGCTGTTCGGCACGAACGACTGGACGCCGGTCGTGCTGGCATTCCGCACCGCAAAGTCGCAGGAGGCGGTCACGCTCGCGCTGCGGCTCGGCGGGTATTCCGCGGAATCGAGCGGCAGCGTTTACTTCCGGTCCGTCCGGCTCGAACAATCCGACAACGCGCCGGCGGCGTTTCAGAACCTTGTCCCGAGCGAGCATGAGGACGAGGAGGGAGAACGCACAAAAGAGGATTATGAGAATACCTTTACCGTGATTTTCTGGACGGGCGCGGTCGCGGCGATCGTTCTGCTGTTCGGCGTGTACGGATACGGAAAGAAGATTGCGCTTTCAAAGGACCTGCAAACGCGTAAATACGCGATCTATGCGGTCCTTGTGCTGATCGGCTTCGTCGTGCGGTTCATGCTCTGCGCGGTGTTGAAGGGACACGCGACCGACATGCTCTGCTGGCAGGGCTGGGGAAGCCGCGTTGCGTCGGGCGGACCCGCGGCGTTCTATGTCGACAACTGGTGCGACTATCCGCCGGGCTATATGCTCGTGTGCGCGCTTCTGTTCCGGATCGCATCGCTGATCCCGGAAGGACCGGCGCATCTGTTTGTGTATATGCTGCCGGCGTTTCTCTGCGATGTGCTGTCGGGCTTTTTGATCCTGAACCGCGCGAAACGCTTTTCGCTCGGGGACAAGCCCGCGCTGCTGCTTGCGGGGCTGATCGTTCTGAATCCCGCGGCGGCGTATCTGTCCGGCGCTTGGGGACAGATCGATTCGATCCTCACGGTGCTTCTGATCGGGACGTTCCTGATCCTGAACATGAGCCGCGAAAAACCGCATTACCGTCTGTTTGCGGGGCTTTTATACGGACTTGCGATCGTTATGAAGTGGCAGGCGCTGATTTTCGGACCGGTGCTGGCGCTGCTGTATGTGATGACCGGCGTGGATCAGTACGGCACAAAGCGGTTTTCGGCGCATGTGCTTTGGTCGATTGCGGCGGTTTTCGGCGCGGTCGGCGTGCTCTTGATCTTCTCGCTGCTGTTCCGCGGCGAGGGCATGGGCCTCCTTTGGATGGTCGAACGCTTCAGAAGCGCGTCCGGCGGCTACGATTATGCTTCGATCGAGGCGTATAACTTTATGACGCTGTTCGGCGGCAACTGGACGAAGGCGGGCGGCGCGATGTTCACCGGCGTCGGCGCCATGACGCTGCGTCTCAACGAGCAGTTCTCAAAGATTGCGCTGCTCGTCGGATTCCCGACGCTCGTTCTGCGCGCGTGGAATGAAATGCGGGAACGGAAGGACGGTCAGCAGAATCGCGCGTTTTCGGAGCTTTTGATTGCCGCGATCGTCGCCGGGCTTCTGTATCTCATCGGCTTTGTGGCAAAGAGCTTTATCGCGGAGAACGCCGACGCAGGCGCGATGATGAATGCGATCGCCGCATTTCCGCTCTACGGGATCGGCATGCTCGGTCTGTTTGCGTATATCGCGCTGCGTGAGCGTGCGGGCAAACGCCTGCGCGAATGGATCGGCGACGGCAGCGTAACGGCGGTCGGCGTGCTGACGCTGTTTGCAGGACTTGTCCTGTTCGCATTGCTGTGGATCCTCGATGTGCTTTTCCGCATCATGGGAACGCCGATGAGCTGGCATATGTTCGGCGTGATCGGCATACTGCTTGCGTGCGCGCTGACGGCTGTGCTGTTCGTCCAGTATTGGATCCGGCATAAAGAAGCCGGGTATTCGATCTATACGAACCGCGGACTGATCTTTCTGCTCGCCGCTTGCTTCTGCGTCTGGGTGTTTACGCTCGGACACTACATGCACGAGCGCTACATCTTCCCGGCGCTGATGCTGCTCGCGTTTGCGTACGCGTACGACCGCGATCCGCATAAGCTTGCCGCATTTTCGATGCTGACCGTCACGACGTTCATGAACGAGATGATGGCGATGTTCGTGGTCTCCGACGGCGCAAAGGATCTCATCCGCGGCGGCGTGATCCACAATCAGCTGATCGCAGTGATCTCGCTTTTAGAGGTCTGCACGGCGCTGTATCTGACCGCGACCTGCTTCAGAAAGGCGCTGGCGTTTGATCCGTCCGATCCGACGGGCGAGAGATCTCCGGCAGAAAAGCCGACAGACAAAAAACGCGGGGGACGGAGGTGAACGGTATGGAGTTTCAGAAGTTTCGGAACGAAATAGCAGTCGAGGACGGACGCCGCATGACGAAGCGCGATTATATCGTGCTGCTCATTCTGCTTGCCGTGTATTCGCTGTTCGCGTTTATCAATCTCGGCTCCCTGCGTTCGCCGAATACGGTGTGGACCGCCGAGCCGGACACGACCGTGATCGTCGATTTGGGCGAGACCCGCGACGTTACAGAGATGCGTTTCTTCGGCAACATTGCGGAAGGGAATCTGCAGATCTACGACGAGAGCGCGTTTATCAACGGCTTCTTTACGCCGGGCGAGACCGAGCCGCTGGAGACGTTTGTGCAGGATAACGGCGACATGTACAAGTGGACGGAGCTTTCGGTCGAGACCGAAACCCGGTATCTGATCCTGTATGTGGACAGCGGCAGGATCTCGATGAACGAGATTGCGATCCTGGACGGGAGCACGCTGCTTCCCGCGACGGTTTATGAACCGACCGGCGGCGCGGAAAAGCTCCTGGACGAGCAGAGCAAGGTCGCGCTGAACGATTCGTATCTCGACGGGATGTATTTCGACGAGATCTATCACGCGCGCACCGCTTACGAGATCGTGCAAAACGACAACCTGCTGCTTTCCGAGGGGCGCGAGGCTGCGGCGCGGGACGGGTATTCGATCTATGAGTGGACGCATCCGACGTTCGGCAAACTCATGATCGCAATCGGTATCCGCATCTTCGGCATGACGCCGTTCGGCTGGCGGTTTGCAGGCACGTTTTTCGGCGTGCTGATCCTTGCTGCGCTGTATGTGTTCGCAAAGCGGATCTTCCGCCGCACGGACTACGCGTTCGTGACCGCGGGACTGTTCGCCGCCGACTGCATGCATTTTGCGCAGACGCGCATCGCAACGATCGACACCTACGCGCTGTTCTTTACGCTTCTCATGTTCCTGTTCATGGGCGACTATATCGCCGAGGATTTTGAAAAGCGTCCGTATTGGAAAAAGCTCGCGCTTCTCGGGCTTTCGGGGATCATGTTCGGACTCGGCGTTTCGTCGAAATGGACGTGCCTCTATTCCGGCGCGGGGCTTGCGGTGCTGTATTTTTCCGATCTCATCTACAATCTTGTCAGGATCATCCGGGAACGGAAACGGCAGGAGAAGGCGTACAGACAGTATCAAGAGATGCTCCGGAAGGAGGCGTGTACGCCGGAGAGCGAGCAGATCACGCCGCCCAAAAAGCTTCCCGTCAACGTCCTTGCATACGCGCCGGTGCTGTTCGTTTTAGGCGTTCTTGTTCTGCATGTTTCGGGGCATTGGATCGACGCCGCCGACTACCGCTACCGCAACTATGTGAACGGCGCATACGTCTCGCGTCTCAATGCGGAATACGGCGTCGATACGATCAAAAAGGTCTTCTGTCAGCCGTGGTTCTACGGCACGCTGTTGATCCTGATCGCCGCGGCGATCGTTTCCGCCGTCGCGTTCCGCCTTGCGTTTTCAAAGCGTAAGGACGTCGACCTTTCGCTCAACGATCTTTTGATGACCCCGGTGTGGTGCTGTCTGTTTTTCATCGCGATTCCGATCGCGCTGTACGCGGCGACCAACTACTGCTATTATATCAAGGCGGGCGATAAAACGCTGCCCGACATGCTCGGAACGCTTTGGAGAGAGCAGGTCAGCATGTACCGCTATCACGCGGACCTCGACGCAACGCATATGTGCCAGTCGATGTGGTATCAGTGGCCGCTGATGCAGAAATCGGTGTGGTTCTATTCGGGCTATCCGGTGCTCGGCGAAACGAAGCTTTTGTCCAACATTTCGAGCACGGGCAATCCCGCCATGTGGTACGTCTCCGCGTTCGGCGCGGTGTTTGCCGCCGTCGAGTGGTTCAGGAATCCCGCCTGCAGGAAGGATCGCGCGTTCATCGTCGTGTTCGTCGGTATCCTTGCGGGGCTTCTGCCGTGGGCGCTCGTCACCCGCTGCGTGTTCCTGTACCACTATTTCTCGACGATCCCGTTTATGATGCTTCTGACGCTGCTGCTTCTTTACTACGTCGAAAAGAAGTATCCGCGCACGGCATGGTTCAAGTGGGCGTGGCTCATCGCAACGGTCGTTGTGTTCCTTCTTATGCTGCCTGCGGTCTCCGGCATTCCGGTGCCGTACGGCTACGCAAAATTCATCGAGAACGTGCTTGCGCCGTTCGGAAAGGTCTATTATGTCGGCGTCTGAAGGTAAAAAGAGCTTTGTACAGCTTTTGAAATTTGTGCTGATCGGCGCGTCGAACACGCTGATCGACCTGATCGTCACGTTCGCGCTGAACGCGATCTTCAAGATTTATTACCTTGCAAAGATCATCGGCTATGCGTGCGGGATTCTGAACAGCTACATCTGGAACTCGCGCTGGACGTTCCGCGAGGAGCGCCGCCGCGACGCGCGCGAGATCATTTCATTCATTGCGGTGAATCTGGTCACGCTCGGGCTATCGCTGCTTCTGCAGTGGGTACTGCGCGACAAGCTGCATCTTGACGCGTGGTGGACGGGCTTTGCGGGCGAGAACTTCTTCACGAAGATCCTGAACGGCGAACGCTTCTGCCTGCTGCTGGCGTCCGGCGTTGCGCTGCTTGTGAACTTTGCGGGCAACAAGCTCTTTGTATTCAAAAAGCGCCCGGAGGAACCGAAAGAGGAACCGACCGAAACGACGGAGGAATAAACCATGCTGGCGAAGGTGGAAAGCTACGGACTCGTTGCGCTGAGCGGCTATCCCGTGACGGTGGAGACGGACATTTCGTCCGGCATGCCGAACTATGACACCGTCGGACTGCCCGACGCGGCGGTCAAGGAATCGCGCGAGCGCGTACACGCCGCGATCCGCCATTCGGGATTTCAGTTCCCGCAGAGCCGCATCACCGTCAACCTTGCGCCCGCCGACCTCAAGAAGGAGGGCTCCGTCTACGACCTGCCGATCGCGCTGTCGATCCTCGAAGCAAACGGCGATCTTCGCCCCACGCCGAAGGGCATGATCGTGCTCGGCGAGCTCGCTTTGGACGGCGCCGTGCGGCCGATCTCCGGCATCCTGCCGATGCTGATCGACGCGTACGACAAGGGCTATACCGTGTTTTATGTGCCGAAGGACAATGCGGCGGAGGCGGCGTACATCACCGGCGCAACGGTCTTTCCGGTGGAATCTCTTACTGCGCTTGTGCAGCACCTGCGCGGCGAAACGCCGATCGCGCCCGCCGAAGCCAAGCCGTTTACGGGCGGCACGCACAGGACCGCCGTCGATTTTTCCGAGATCAAGGGACAGGAGGCGGCAAAGCGCGCCGCCGAGGTCGCGGTCGCCGGCAATCACAACATTCTGCTGTGCGGCACGCCGGGCAGCGGCAAGACGATGCTTGCCCGCGCGATCCCGTCGATCCTGCCCGATATGACGTTCGAGGAGGCGCTGGAGACCACAAAGATCCATTCGGTCACCGGCGCAATGAAGGGGACGGCGGGGCTCGTCACCGAGCGTCCGTTCCGCGCCCCGCATCACGGCGCGAGCGTAGCGGCGCTGGTCGGCGGTGGAAGCCGCGCCATGCCCGGCGAGATCAGTCTTGCGCACAACGGCGTGCTCTTTTTGGACGAGCTCCCGGAGTTTCAGCGCAACGTGCTGGAAGCGCTGCGGCAGCCTTTGGAGGACGGCTTCGTGACCGTCAGCCGCGCTATGGCGACGGCGACGTATCCTGCAAGATTCCTGCTCGTTGCGGCAATGAACCCGTGTCCGTGCGGCAATCGCGGTTCGCGCACAAAGCCCTGCACCTGCACGGCGGCGCAGATCAAGCGCTATGCCGGACGCATCAGCGGGCCGCTTCTGGACCGCATCGACCTGCACATCGAAATGACCGAGGTCGGCTACCGCGAGATCACCGAGCGCCGTCCCGCCGAATCCTCCGAGACCGTACGCGCCCGCGTAACGGCGGCAAGAGAACTGCAGCGCGAGCGGTTCCGTAACGACGGCATCCGCACCAACGCCGAGATGAACGGACCGCTGATCCGCCGCTACTGCAACCCGACCGGCGAATCCGAAAAGCTCTTACGCGATGCGTTCAAGCGCCTGCAGCTTTCGGCGCGCGCCTATCAGCGTGTTTTGAAGGTCGCCCGCACCGTCGCGGACCTCGAGATGAGTCCCGAGATCCGCCCCGAGCACTACGCCGAGGCGATCCAGTACCGCAGCATGTCGATGCTTTCCGACCTCTGATCCGGCGAAAACCGGTTTTTGCGGGTCGCTTGCGCGGACTGCGGGAAGCCGGATGCATCGCGCATCAAGAACACTTTTCGACAAAATGTGACGCCGCACGGGGTTCCCGTGCGGTTTTTGTTGCGGGATTTTCACATTTGCATATATAAATAGGATTGAAATCCGAAAACGTTCATGCTATGATATGTTCCGAAGTATTTTCAAAACGGAGGAGAAGCGTTCCGATGGACGAAACGAAGCGGCTCTTTTTGTGGCTGAACTATGCGACAAGCATGAATCCGCGCTTGTTCATGGAACTGCTTTCGCGCTTCGACGACCTTTCCGAAGCGCGCGAAGCGATCCTCCGAAGGGACTTCGAGCAGTTTTCCGACGTGTCCGAGAATGTCAAAGATCGGCTCATCGCCGCGGCGGACGACCGGTTTCTGGATCGTTACTGCGCGTGGCTCGACCGGAACGAGGTCAAAATCGTCACGCCCGAGGACGACGAGTATCCGTCGCTGCTCTCCGAGATCTACGATCCGCCGTCGGTGCTCTTTTATAAGGGCAACCTTCCGAAGGAGCTTCCGCTTCCGATCGCAATGGTCGGCGCGCGAAGCTGCACCGATTACGGCAAAGACGTCGCAAAGCTTCTGGGCGAACAGCTTGCGGAACGCGGGGCGACGGTCGTGACCGGACTTGCGGCGGGGATCGACTCCGCGGCGGCAGAGGGCGCGCTTTCGGCAGGCGCCAACGCTTGCCCGGTGATCGGGGTCTTGGGCTGCGGCATCGACGTGACCTATCCGCAGAACAACGGCACACTGTATCGTAAGGTGCTGGAAAACGGCGGCGCGCTCGTCACCGAGTTCCTCCCGAAGACGCCGCCGCTTCAGCAGAACTTTCCGATCCGCAACCGCATCCTGTCCGGCATTTCCCGCGGGGTCGTGGTGATCGAGGCGGGCGAGCGCAGCGGCACGTCGATCACGGCGGACTGCGCCCGTGAGCAGGGCAGAGAGGTTTTCGCGGTGCCGGGACGCATCACCGATCCGATGAGCGTCGGCACGAACCGCATGATCACGCGCGGCGAGGCAAAGCCGGTGACGTGCGCGGCGGATATTCTGACCGAGTTTGTCGACGACGCGGGCGATGACGTTCTGAACGGTGCGGCAAAGAAGGTGACATTCACCTCGCTCGGCGAGATCGGACAGGAGATCTACATGGCGCTTCTGCAGGGCGAAAAGAATGCGGACGAGCTTTTGGACTGGATCGACTGCTCCGCACAGGACCTGAACGCGGCGCTGACGCGCATGCTGTTTTCCGAGGTCATCAAACAGCTTCCCGGGCGTGTTTACGCGCTCGATACCATCCACACGGTCGTAACGTTCGACCAATAATCAAAGAGGAGTTCAGTATGGCAGAAACGAAGAACACACTGGTGATCGTCGAGTCGCCGGCAAAGGCGAAGACGATCGGAAAGTTTTTGGGCAGCAGGTACAAGGTCGTGGCAAGCAACGGTCACGTCCGCGATCTGCCGAAATCGCAGCTCGGCGTCGACGTCGAGCACGACTTTGCGCCGAAGTATATCACGCTCCGCGGACGCGGAGACGTTCTGGAACGCATCAAGAAGGAAGCGAAGGAATCCGATCGCGTCCTTCTTGCAACGGACCCTGACCGCGAAGGCGAAGCAATTTCGTGGCATCTGGCGCAGATCCTGAAGCTCGATACGGCGTCGAAGTGCCGCATCGAGTTCCACGAGATCACGGCAAACGCGGTGAAGAACGCGATCAAAAAGCCGCGGACGATCAACATGGACCTCGTCGACGCGCAGCAGGCAAGACGCGTTTTGGACCGCATCGTGGGGTATAAGATCAGCCCGATCCTTTGGGTCAAGATCCGCAAAGGGCTTTCCGCGGGCCGCGTGCAGTCCGTTGCGACGCGCATCGTGTGCGACCGCGAGGACGAGATCAACGCGTTCATTCCGGAGGAATACTGGACGCTGACCGCGACGCTCAAGGCAGGCGCGAAAAAGACGTTCGACGTGCGCTTCTGCGGCACGGACGGAAACAAGGTCGATCTCAAAACCGGGGAACAGACGAACGAAATCATCGCGCGCGTCGGCGATTCCGATTTTACCGCGACCGAGGTCAAGCTGACCGAAAAGCACAAGCATGCCGCGCCGCCGTTCACGACGTCCAGCATGCAGCAGGACGCTTCCCGAAAGCTCGGATTCACGACCAAGCGCACCATGATGGTCGCGCAGCAGCTCTATGAGGGCGTGGAGATCGGCAAGAAGGGCGCGACGGGTCTCATTACCTATATCCGTACCGACTCGGTCCGCATTGCGGACGAGGCGCAGAAAGCGGCGCGGAGCTTTATTCTGGAGAACTTCGGCGAGGCGTATATGCCGAAGACTCCGAACGTGTACCGCGGGCGCCGCAACGCGCAGGATGCGCACGAGGCGATCCGTCCGACCGACGTCAAAAACGACCCGAAGACCCTGAAGCCGTTCCTTACGAGCGATCAGTACAAGCTCTACAAGCTCGTTTATGAGCGCTTCCTGGCAAGTCAGATGAGCGACGCGGTGCTCGATCAGACCGCAGTCACGTTCGACGCGAACGGCGCACAGTTCAAGGCGACCGGCGCGCATGTGCGCTTTGCGGGCTTCTCCGCGGTGTACACCGAGGGCAAGGACGTCGACGACGAGGACACCGTGCAGCTTCCGCCGATCAAGGAGGGCGACCGGTTCCGGAAAGAAAAGCTCGAAGGACAGCAGAAATTCACGCAGCCGCCGTCCCGCTACACGGAGGCGACGCTCGTCAAAACGCTTGAAGAAAAGGGCATCGGGCGCCCGTCCACCTATTCGCCGACGATCTCGACGATCGTTGACCGCGGTTACATCATGCGCGAAAAGAAGGCGCTGGTGCCGACCGAGCTCGGCTTTGCGGTCACGGGGCTGATGAAATCGAGTTTCCCGGACATTGTGGACATCGCGTTCACCGCGAACATGGAGGAGGATCTGGACTCCGTTGAGGACGGCTCCGAAAAGTGGCAGAGCGTCGTGAACACGTTTTACGGTCCGTTCATGCAGACGGTTGAAACCGCGCATGTGAGCGCGGAAAAGATCAAGATCCCCGATGAGGTCTCCGACGTCCCGTGCGAAAAATGCGGCGCTATGATGGTCTATAAGATGGGTCGCTTCGGCAAATTCCTTGCCTGTCCCAACTTCCCGACCTGTCGCAATACGAAGTCGATCGTCGAGAAGGTCGAAGGCGTTCCGTGCCCGAAGTGCGGCGCCGCGATCGTCAAAAAGCACGGCAAGAAAAAGGTCTTCTACGGCTGCGAGCGCTATCCGGACTGCGACTTTACGAGCTGGGATCTGCCGGTCGCGGCAAAGTGCCCGAAGTGCGGCGGCATGATGGTGCAGAAGCACGGACAGAACGGCACGTTCATCCAGTGCGCGGACCCGAACTGCAGGGAGATCCTCAGAAGAAGCAAGAAGAACGATGAATAAACCGAACGTCACCGTCGTCGGCGCGGGGCTTGCGGGCGCGGAGGCGGCGTATCGCCTGCTTTCGCACGGTTACCCTGTCACGCTGTACGAGATGAAGCCGAACAAACGCACGCCCGCGCACACGGGCAACGGCTTTGCGGAGCTTGTGTGCTCGAACTCCCTGCGCTCCGACCGCATCGTAAACGCCGTCGGGCTTTTGAAGGAGGAGATGCGCGCGCTGGGTTCGCTGGTCATGGAAGCGGCGGATGCGACGCGCGTGCCGGCAGGCGGCGCTTTGGCGGTCGATCGCGAGGGCTTTTCCGCCTATGTGACGGACCGGATGAAATCATTTCCGAACCTGACGCTTGTTACGGAGGAGCTTACCGAGCTTCCCGCGTCGCCTGCGATCGTGGCGACGGGTCCGCTGACAAGCGACGCATTGAGCGCGGCGATCGAAGGGCGCTTCGGCAAAAGCCTGCATTTCTACGACGCGGCTGCGCCGATCGTGACCTATGAATCGCTCGATCACAGCAAGGTCTTTGCGGCGTCGCGGTACGATCGCGGCGCGGACTATCTGAACTGTCCGATGACGCGCGAGGAATACTTTGCGTTTTATCACGCGCTCGTCGAAGCCGAGACCGCGCCTCTGCACAGCTTTGAAACGCCGCGCGTGTTCGAGGGCTGCATGCCCGTCGAGGTCATGGCAAAGCGCGGCGAGCTGACGCTGGCATACGGTCCTTTGAAGCCCGTCGGGCTCGAAGTGAACGGCAAACGCCCGTTCGCGGTGGTGCAGCTCCGGCGCGACAACAGCGACGGCACGCTGTATAACATCGTCGGGTTCCAGACGAACCTGAAGTTCGCGGAGCAAAAGCGTGTGTTCGGCATGATCCCGGGACTCGAGCATGCGGAATTTGCACGTTTCGGCGTGATGCACCGCAACACGTTTTTGGAATCGCCGAAGCTTTTACGCTTTGATTTTTCACTGAAAAGCGATCCGCTGCTGTTCTTTGCCGGACAGATGACCGGCGTGGAGGGCTATGTGGAATCCGCGGCAAGCGGGCTTCTTGCCGCGATCTCGCTGATCGAAAAGCTCGAAGGCAGAGCGCCGGTCGACTTTACGGCAAAGACCGCGATCGGTGCGCTGGGACACTATGCTGCCGAATACAACGGCGGCGATTTTCAGCCGATGAACGTCACGTTCGGCATTATGGATCCGCTCAAGGAACGCGTCCGCGGGAAGCAGGAGCGCGGCGAGCGGATCGCAGACCGCGCGTTGGAGACGATCCGCGCGCTGAAAGCAACCTATGATTTATGAGGAGGTATATCCGATGGAACAGTTGAAGGGCACGACCATCGTTGCGGTGAAGCGCAACGGCGTGACGGCGATCGCAGGCGACGGTCAGGTCACGATGGGACAGCAGGCGGTCATGAAGGCGCACGCCAAGAAGGTGCGCAGACTGTATCACGACCGCGTGATCGTCGGGTTTGCGGGCTCGGTCGCGGACGCGTTCACGCTGTGCGACCGGTTCGAGGCGAAGCTCGAAATGCACGGCGGCGCATTGAAGCGCGCGGCGATCGCGCTGGCGCAGGACTGGCGCAGCGACAAGATCATGCGCAATCTGGAAGCGCTGATGATCGTTGCGGACAAGGACGATCTTCTGATCCTGTCCGGCACCGGCGAGGTCATTGAGCCGGACGACGGCATTGCGGCGATCGGTTCCGGCGGGCTGTACGCGCTCGCGGCGGCGAAGGCACTGAAGCTGCACACCGAGATGACCGCAGAGGAGATCGTCTGCGAAGCGATGGCGATCGCGGAATCCATCTGTATCTTTACCAACGGCAATATCAACGTGGAGGTGATCCGTCCGTGACCCCGAGAGAGATCGTCAATGCTCTGGACCGCTATATCATCGGTCAGGACGAGGCAAAGCGCGCGGTTGCGATCGCTTTGAGAAACCGTTACAGAAGAAGCTGTCTGCCTCCGGAGCTCCGCGAGGAGATCACGCCGAAAAACATTATCATGCTCGGACCGACGGGCGTGGGCAAGACCGAGATTGCAAGACGGCTTGCAAAGCTCGTCGACGCGCCGTTTGTCAAGGTCGAAGCGTCGAAGTACACCGAGGTCGGCTATGTCGGCAGAGACGTTGAGAGCATGGTCCGCGACCTTGTGGAGGAATCCATCCGGCTCACCAAGCAGAAGCGCATGGAGCTTGTGAAGGACGCGGCGGCTGCGGCGACCGAGCAGCGGCTTGTGGAGCTTTTGCTGCCGCAGCAGAAAAAACAGCAGCGTCCGGTGAATCCGCTCCAGTTCCTTTTGGGCAGCGGACAGAACGAACCCGAAGAGCCCAAGCCCACCGAGGAGGAGCAGCAGGCGAGAAAGACGCTGAAGGAACAGACGCTGGACCGCCTGCGCGCAGGGCTTTTGGAGAAGGAGATCGTGGAGATCGAGGTCGAAGAGAGCGTCAACGCCATGATGTTCGGTATGTCCGGCATGGAGCTCGATATGGGCGGCATGCTCGGCGATCTGCTTCCGAAAAAGAAAAAATCCAAGCGGATGCCGGTGGAGCATGCGCGTTCGATCCTCATGCAGCAGGAATCCGAAAAGCGCATCGACCCGGACGACGTGAACCGCGAGGCGCTTCAGAACGCCGAGCAGAACGGCATCATCTTCCTGGATGAGATCGACAAGATCGCGGGAAACGCGAACCACATGGGCGCGGACGTTTCGCGCGAGGGCGTTCAGCGCGACATCCTGCCGATCGTCGAGGGCACCACGGTCGCAACGAAATACGGTCCGGTCAAGACGGACTTCATCCTGTTCATCGGAGCCGGCGCGTTCCATGTGGCAAAGGTCACGGACCTGATCCCCGAGCTGCAGGGACGCTTCCCGATCCGCGTGACTTTGAAGGACCTTACGGAGGACGATTTCTATGCGATCCTCACGCAGCCGGACAACGCGATCACCAAGCAGTACGCGGCGCTCTTGCGGCCGGATAACGTCAATCTGAGCTTCACCGAGGACGCTTTACGAGAGATCGCAAAATTCGCATTCCGCGCGAACGAGCAAAACGAGAATATCGGCGCACGCCGCCTGCATACGGTAATGGAGAATCTGTTGAACGACATCTCCTTCAACGCGAACGGTCAGCATCCTTTGATCGACGTCGTCGTGGACGGCGCCTATGTCGATGCGCATCTGTCCGCCGAATGGGGAGAGGACAACATCTCGAAATACATTCTGTAACGGGCGGCGCGGTCCGCCCGGGAAAGGACGGACCATGAAGCGTCTTCTTACCGTTTGCCTCTGCATTCTGCTGCTTCCGCTTTCGATTGCGCAGGCGGAGATCGACCCGTCGGAAACGGACGTGCCCGACCCGAACTGGATCCCTTGGGAAGAACCCGAGGAAGCGGTCGAGGCGTTCCGAACGGACGGCGAGCCCGTCGTATTCTACGGCATGCGCCCGCTGTCGCGCTATGCGCAGGTGTTCGATGTGCCGGACGAGGATCTTACGCTCGCCGCGCGCGTCGCATATCTGGAGGCGGGAGGACGGAACGAGCGCGCGTACCGCGCCGTGCTGTGCGTGCTCTATAACCGGTGCGTGGCAAAGCGGTTCGGCGGGGAGGTGACCGACATCCCCACCGAGGCATACCGCAGGGGACAGTTTTCGGTCATCCATCACAAGGGCTTCAAAAAGCTGGAGCCGCCGGAGGCGATCGTCGACGCCGCACGCGACATCTTCGTGTACGGCAACCTCGATCTTCCGGAAAACATACTTTTCTTCTGCGCCGCGCGCCTCGGCAAGAGCTGGGGCGGACGCAGATTTTACCGAGACATCGGCGGCAACCTGTTTTTTTACGGGAGCGTCGATTGAAGAAAGGAAAACAGAAACATATCATTTATGCAGCATAAACTCAAAATCATCCCGCTGGGCGGGGTGGGGGAAATCGGCAAAAACATGACCGTGATCGAGTATGAGAACGACATTCTCATCATCGACTGCGGACTGATCTTTCCGGACGAGGAGATGCCGGGGATCGACGTGGTCATCCCCGACATGACCTATCTTGAACAAAACAAGGATCGCATCCGCGGTATGTGCGTGACCCACGGGCACGAGGACCATATCGGCGCGATCCCCTTTGCCATGGAACGTTTCCGCTGCCCGATCTACGGCACGCGGTTTACCAATGCGCTGATCCGGCACAAGCTGGACGAGCATCATCTCACCGACGTCGAGGTCGTCGACGTCGATCCCAATGAAGCCGTTACGCTCGGGTGCTTTAAGATCGAGTTCATCAAGACGGGACATTCGATCGCCGGAGCGATCGCGTTTGCGATCCGCACGCCGATCGGCACGCTGATCCACACGGGCGACTTCAAGATCGACATGACGCCGATCGACGGCGAGCCGATCGACATCAACCGGTTCGCGTACTACGGTTCCAAGGGCGTGCTTGCCCTGCTGTCGGACTCCACGAACGTGGAGCACGCGGGGTTCACACAGAGCGAAAAGGAGATCGGCAAGACCTTTGAACGCGTCTTCTCGAAGGCGCAGGGGCGCGTGATCGTGGCGACGTTTGCGTCGAACGTGTACCGTATCCAGCAGGTCGCCGACGTCGCGATCGAGCACGGGCGCGTGATCTGTTTTCAGGGCAGAAGCATGGAGCAGATCGTGCGGTTTGCACAGGAGCTCGGCTATTTGCACATCCCGACCGATCGGATCGTGCAGGTGGAGCATCTCAAAAACCTGCCGGACAGCATGGTCTGCGTTATGACCACCGGCAGCCAGGGAGAGCCGATGAGCGGTCTGTTCCGTATGGCGAACGCCACGCACAAGCTGAACGTCGGCGTGGGCGATACCGTGATCATCTCGGCAAGCGCGATCCCCGGCAACGAGCGCGGCGTCGCGCGCGTGATCAACGCGCTGTATGAAAAGGGCGCGGACGTGGTGTACGACCGCATGGCGGACGTGCATGTGTCCGGACATGCCTGCGCGGGCGAGCTTCGGCTGATGCTCGGCATTACGAAGCCGAAGTATTTCATCCCGGTGCACGGCGAGGCGCGGCATCTCAAGATGCATGCGGACCTTGCGCGGGAGCAGGGCATCGATCCGGAATGCATCTTCATAGCGCACAACGGCGCGGTGATCGAGCTTACGGCAAGAAAGGCCGTGATGCAGGAGACCGTGCAGGCGGGGAGCCTCATGGTGGACGGGCTCAAAAACATCGAGGACGTCGTTCTGCGCGACCGCAAAACGCTGTCCGTGGACGGACTGGTGGCGGCGATCATCGTGCTCGACACGGAGACCGGAAGACTTCTCAATCCGGTCGAGATCTATTCGCGCGGGTTCATCTACATGCGCGACAACGAGGAGCTGATCGCGCGTGCGAGCGAGGTCGTTTACGGGGAAGCGAAGCGCTTTGAAGGCGCGGACAAGGGTGAATACAACGCAATCAAGAATCAGGTCAAAAGCAAACTCAAGTCGTTCCTCTATACCGAAACGGGACGTACGCCGATGATACTGCCGATCGTGATGGAACTGTAAAAGGAGATATACCATGAAAAGCAAATTACGTTTATGTGCTTTGTTGCCGATGCTGCTGCTGTGCGGCGCGATGCTGCTCGGATGCGCGGTGCCGAATGGGAACGTAACGGAACCGACCGAGCATCCGCAGGAATCCGAGCCGATCGAAACACCGTGTGAATCGGCAGCGGCACCGGAGATAAGCGTATCGCCCGTTCCGACGCAGGACCCGAATCTGGCTGCGGTCGATCTCGGCGAATATCGGCTGGAAGCAAGCGGAGTGGATGACTTCCCGTATCTTGTGCGCACGCCGCACATCGTATGGCACATCGCTGCGGACGACATGGAGCTGCTCGGCAAAGAGACCTATTTTGCGGGTCTTCGCAAGGTCCTCGAAGTTCAGGAGGCTGATATCGAGGATGCGATCGAAGCGCTTTCCGGGTATCTCTCCGAGATCCCGGTCATCGACGTCTACACCGATTTTTCCGGCCGCACACCCAAGGGAAAGGCGGGAAAAACGTTGCTCGGGTACTATATGGGAAACCGCATCGATCTTTATGTCGATTTCTCCGTTGCGAGTATGGCGCTGCTGCATGAATACGCGCATTATCTTACGTTGTCCTGCAGCACCTTGCGGTTGCCCACCGGGTTCTGGTCGGAGGGAATTGCCGAATACCTTTCACGGTTCGTCTGTAAAAACCGCATGGCGCGTGCTGCATTTTCCCCGGAGGAAGTCGAATTGTATGCGAAGTACGGAATGACAGATGCGGACGGGAACCCAGACCTCGGAAGAATCTACCGCTGCGGAGCGGAGAGTTTCCGTTCCGGGACGATGAATGGGACTTCCTACTATTCGGTCGGACAGACAAACCGGGAAATGACACAGGAGCAGCAGGAGCATCCGACGCTTGGCTCGATCAGCTATTGCGAAGCGGGCTGCTTCTTCAACTGGCTTGTCGAACGGTACGGCAGGGACTTCGTCTTTACGCATTTGAAATGCAGACAGGACGAATTTGCGGACGTATTCGGCGAGGACTTTGAAACACTGTTTATCGAATGGGCGGCGGAAAACCGTGCATGGTGCGAAGAAAACGGTGTACAGACGGTTTTTTCGGGGCAATGAAACATTCCGCTTTTTTGCGGAAATAACACGCGTTATTTTGTCGAAGACACGGTTGAGAAGCAGATCATACCGAAGTACAATACAGACAGAAACAAAGCATGAGGGGATGATTTCATGAAAAACCGTATTCGTATCATTGCGCTGTTGCTGGCGTTGATTCTGTGCATCGGGACGCTGTCCGGCTGCAAGGCGAAGGCGCGTACCGTTGCGGGCTTCGCTGTCGAAGAGAACGAGGGCAGAAGTGAAACAAGCTATCCGTATATCGTTCACACGTCGCACGCGACCTGGCATCTTGCGGCGGCGGATATCGAGATGATGGGTGAGGAAGTGTTCTTTGACGGATTGGAGCGCATCCTTGAAAACCAGGAAGCGGACTTTACGGACGCGATCGCCATGCTGGACGGTTATCTCGATGAAGTCCCCGTGATCGATATCTATACGGATTTTTCCGGACGCACAGAGCAGGGAAAACTCGGCGCCTTCGGCGCTTACTGCCGCTGGAACGTGCCGTGCATCGAGATCTATCAGCCGGACATGGCCTTCGCCGAGCTGCTGCATGAGTACGCGCATTATCTGACGCATTGCTGCATGCGGTACGAGATCGACGGGAACTTCTGGTCGGAGGCGATTGCGGAATACGTTTCGAAGTTCATCTGTAAAAACCGGATGTTTTGTTCCGTGTACAGCGAGGACGGAAGGACCGCGCTTGCGGCGCGCGGCTTTGCAAATCAGGACGGAGATCCGGATATCAGGAAAATGTACTGTGCGGCGGCCGCCGCAATCCGCGACGGCTTGATGATCGGACAGACCTTTTCGGTCGTCAGTCAGGCGCCGGTGGTGATGACGGAACGGATGCTGGAGCACCCGACACTGACCATGCTGAGCTATTATGAGGCGGGCTGCTTCTTTGACTGGCTTGTGGAGCGTTACGGAAAGGAACTCGTGTTTGCCAACATGACCATCGGACAGGGCGAATTCAGGGAAGTTTTCGGCGAGGACTTTGAAACGCTGTTCTTCGCGTGGGCAGAGGACAATCAGACGTTCTGCGAGGAAAACGGACTGAAATTGAACTGATAGGAAGGGGATCTACACATGAACAGACGGTTTTTCGGAAAAGCGGTCGCATTTCTTCTCATATTGATGATGTGCTTCGGATTTGGCTGCGCGAAAAAGGACCATACAAGAAAGATCGCGGGGTATACGCTTGAACCGAACGAGGGGACGTATTCGTACGTCGTTCATACGCCGCATGCGACGTGGCATCTGGCGAAAGCGGACATTGAGCTACTGGGCGAGGACGCGTACTTTACGGGACTCGAAACCATCTTGACGAATCAGGAAGCGGATTTTGCCGACGCGATCGCGGCGCTGGACGGCTATATGAAAGAAGAGGTCCCGCCGATCGACGTCCATACGGACTTCGCCGCGCAAACGGAACGCGCGAAATGGAACAAGGCGGGCGCGTATTATCTCGGACCGGACATGGGCATCTATCTGTATAACGGCTGGGATATGGCGTGCAATGCGCTGCTGCATGAGTATACGCATTATCTGACGATGGAATGCTGTACGTTCGATCTGTCCAAGGACGGCGGGTTCTGGGCGGAAGCCGTCGCTGAGTATATTTCGATGTTCGTCTGTACGAACCGGATGTGGCGCGGTTTACAGGCAAGCCTCAGCGAGCAGGACCTGAAAACCGCGCAGAAGCGCGGGATCACAGACGCGGACGGATCGCTGAACGCGAAGAAGTATTACTGCTATCTGGCGGCCTATATGCGTTCCGGTGCGGCGATCGGTGAGAAGTACAACGCAGTCAGCGAGACCCCGATCACGCTGTCGGAGCGGCTTATCGAGCATCCGCAGCCGACGACGATCAGCTATTTCGAGGCGGGCAGCTTCTTCAACTGGCTTACAGAGCATTACGGAAAGGATCTCGTGTTCACCCACATGACCATCGGACAGGAGGGCTTCAAGGAGGTCTTCGGCGAGGACTTCGAGACGCTGTTCTTCCAATGGTCGGCGGACAACGACGCGTGGTGCATCGAAAACGGGATCGTTCTGGGACCGATGGAGGAATAAATGATTTTAGACGACGCAAGGATGCTGGCGGACAAGCTGAAAGCATCCGAAGAATATCAGACCTATCGCGAGGCGAAGGCGCGCGCGTATGCGCAGCCTTCGACCGCCGCGCTTTTGGACGAGTTCTACGCCCTTCGCATGAAGGTACAGGCGTCCTCGGTCGCGGGTACGCCGGATACGGAGACGACCGAAAAGCTCCAGAAGCTCGGTGAGCTTTTGCAGTTCGACGCGGCGGCCGCGGCGTATCTTTTGGCGGAATATCGGCTGAACGCACTATTGGGCGAGATCTACAAGATCCTTGCAAAGGCGGTGGATCTGGACCTCGGCGCGCTCGAAGTGTGAGCGCTTGAAATCCGAAGCGGGACATGGTATACTGACGGTATGAAACGGATGGACAAAACCGAGCTCAGCGCCGTGCGCCAGAGATGGCAGCGGTTCTGGCATTATACGAGACCGATCGCCGTGTGGCTTTTGAGCATCGGTCTGGTTGCGGTGATCGCGATCGTCGCGGTCCGTTTTGTGCTGTCACATTATATCTCCGCCGTCGATCCGGACGACGCGACGCCGTACGAGGTCGTCATCCCGCAGAACGCGTCCGCGGGCAAGATCGCGGACCTTCTCTATCATGCATGCGGCGAGGGCGAAAAGGGACTGATCGTGTCCAGCGCGTCGTTCAAGGTCTACGTCGATTTCATCGGCAAGGCGAACAGCCTGAAGGCGGGGACGTACCGGCTCAGCAAAAACATGACGATCCCGGAGATCGTCGACGTCCTTGCCGAGGGCAATCCCGCGCGGCGAACGACGCGGCTTGTGGTGATTGAAGGCAGAACGGTTGAGGACATCGCGGTCTCGATCCGCGAGAACGAAACGATCACGACCGATCCGGAAGCCTTCCTTGCGCTGTGCAGGGACGCTTCGGCGTCCGGAAAGTATCCGTTCATCGCAGAGCTCGATCACGTCGATCAGCGCCGCTATGCGCTGGAGGGGTATCTGTTCCCGGACACCTATGAGATCTACGCGGATTCCGCGCCGGAGGAGATCCTCGACAAGATGCTGACGCATTATTACGAGGTATACACGGGCGAGTGGGTCAGCCGCGCCGAGGAGCTCGGCATGACGCGCGACGAGGTCATGACGCTGGCGTCGATCATCGAGCGCGAGGCAAGCGTTCCGGACGATCTGCCCAAGGTCTCCGCCGTGTTCCATAACCGCCTCAAGGAGGGCATGAAGCTCGAATCCTGCGCAACGCTGAATTACATCACCGGACAGGACCGCTATGTGTTTGCCCGGGACGAGATGGCGATCGATTCGCCGTACAACACCTATCGCTATGCGGGACTGCCGGTCGGACCGATCTCGAACCCCGGCGCTGCGGCGATCAAAGCGGCGCTGTATCCCGACGAGACGTTCCTGGAGGAAGGCTACCTTTACTTCTGCAACATGAACCCGAAGGAAACGCGCGCGCTTGCCTTTGCAAAGACGTACGAGGAGCATCAGGAGAACGTCGAAAAGTACCGCGAGTTCTGGAACTGAGCAGACGGACATTCGTTCGGACGTTTCGATGGGAAATCCATCCTGCGGACGTATGCTGCAGCACGCATAGGCATCAATGAATCCTGAAAATTGAAAACCGAAGACTGAAGAATGAATGTAGATTTTCCGGAGGAAAATCCTCCTGAACATGCCCGAAGGGCATATATCACCCGCGCGAAGCGCGGATATCACTGCGTCGCAGGCGCATAAGCCGCGTTCTGATTCGTCACATTCCGACATACCCTATCCGTGGGAGGAAAGGGTATGTTTTCTTTTTTATGGCTGCTCATGCAATCGATCGCGTTTGTCGGCGCGATCGGGTCGAACGGTTCGTTTCCGAAGCCTTTGAGCCCGGAGGAGGAGAAGCTTTGGGTCGAACGGCTGATCCAAGGCTCTGAAGAGGCGCGGGAGACGCTGATCGTACATAACCTGCGGCTCTGCGCGCACATCGCAAAGAAGTACCAGAAGGCGGAGCGCGATCGCGAAGATCTGATCTCGATCGGCACGATCGGGCTCATCAAGGCGGTGTCGACGTTTTCGGAATCGAAGGGCACGCTGTCGGCGTACGCCGCGCGCTGCATCGAAAACGAGATCCTGATGAGCCTGCGGCGCGAGCGCAAGCTGGTCGAGACCGTCTCGATCGAAGAGCCGGTCGGCGCGGATAAGGAGGGGAACGAGCTCCGGCTTGCGGACCTCGTCTGCACCGAGGCGGACACGATCTTTGAACAGGTGCAGAGCAGATTGGACGCCGCGATCATCACCGAGACGATGCGGAAGGTGCTCAGTAAGCGAGAGCGCGTGGTTTTGACACTGCGCTTCGGGCTAAACGGCGACGCGCCGCTGCCGCAGCGCGAAGTCGCAAACGTGCTGGATATCTCCAGAAGCTACGTCTCCCGAATCGAGAAAAAGGCGGTCGAAAAGATGCGCGCCGCTTTGCGCGGGGACGGCGTATAAAAATCGATCCAAAGCCGGATTCCGGAAAATGTCGGAAAATGACAGGAAACGGTTGCCCTTTTTGAACGACTGTGATATACTAAACTTGCTATTGGCAAATACTATCGAAAAGGGGCAAGGGGAACAAAATGTATACGGGATCCGGAATCATCAAGATCTTTGCAGGCAGAACGGGCAAGCCGTTTGCGCAGCGTATGTGCGATTATCTCGGCGCGCAGATGGGCGACGCGACGACGATCATGTTCGACGAGGGCAATATCTTCGTTCGCATCAATGAATCCATCCGCGACAAGGACGTCTATATCGTACAGCCGATCGGCAGAGAACCGAACGATGAGTTCACCGAGCTGCTCTTCTGGATCGATGCATTCAAGCGCTCCAGCGCAAACTCGGTCACCGCGATCATACCGTATTTTTCCTACGCGAAGGGCGATAAAAAGGACGAGCCGCGCGTTTCGATCCGTGCGCGCGTGTGCGCTGACTGCATCGAAACGATCGGCGTCGACCGTGTGCTGTTCATGGATCTGCACGCGGATCAGGTCGTGGGCTTCTTCAAGAAGCCGGTCGACCACCTCTCCGCGCGTCCGCTTCTGCTCGAGTACGTCAAGCGGCAGGGCATCGTGAACGACGATCTCGTTGTGGTCTCTCCCGACGCCGGCAGCGCAAAGCGCGTGCACAGCTTTGCAACGGCGCTGCAGGTACCGGTCGCGATCGGCGACAAGACGCGTTACGACCACAAGAGCGACGCGAAGGTGCTGAACATCATCGGCAACGTCGAGAACAAGAACTGCCTCGTCGTGGACGACTTCTCCATCACGGGCGGCACGCTTGTCGACGTCGCAAGAGCATTGAAGGAGCACGGCGCGCAGCATGTCTACGGCGCGCTTTCCCACAACGTCATGACGCAGAAGGCGATCCACCGCATCGAGGAGAGCGATTACGAATGGCTCGTCTCCACCGACACGCTTGAATGTCCGTGGGCGAACGAGAGCACCAAGCTGCGCACGATCTCGGCGGCGCCGATGTTCGCGCAGGCGGTCAAGACGATCCACGACCGCGCACCGATGAGCTCCATGTTCGATCACCGCGTGCTGAAGCGGCTGATGGACATGAGCCTCGAAACCGAAAACAATTAAACCGACGAGGGGACGAACGGTTCGTCCCCTTTTTGCAACCTTTTTCGGATCTGCGCGGTATTTTTGTTGAAAAGATGCAGCACTTTCGCGCTTCAAAGTGTTTAATAAGCAGGGAGCAAACAAAGGAGAACCGCTATGAAACAGCAAAAGCTTACCGGCTACAAGCCGAACTATCCGAAAAAAACGCTGAAGGGCGTGACGCTTGCCGCCGCTGCGCTGATGGCGATGGGCGCCGCGACCGGCTGCCGCCTTGTGCCGGTCCAGACCACCGGCATTGTGCCGATGGATGAGCCGGGCGTTGAAGAGACCGTTCCGCCGGAGGAGCTGCAGACGGAAGGTTATATTGCGTACGAGCCGATACCGGAGGCGCCGATGACGCCCGGTGCGCCGCTTCTCGAGCCGACGCCGGAGCCGCTGGAGCTGATGGGCGACGTTGCGATCATCGACGAGATGCCGTAAGGAGGAAGAAAATGAAGCAGAGCAAGGTCAAGGACTATCGTCCGAATTATCCGAAAAAACTGATCCGCGGCGCGATCCTGACGACCGCGGCGGCGGTCGCGCTTGCCGGCACGACCGGCTGCGACATGCTTCGCACGGGCGGCGCGCCGGAACCGGTCCCGACCGACGAGCTGGTGCTCGACGGCGAGATCGCGATCGATCCCGGCGAAGAGGAGCTTGCGCTTGAAGGCGAACCTGCGGTCGACGAAAACGGCGACATCATCACGGACGGCGGGGACGGACGCGAGGAACCTGCATTGCAGGGCAAGATCATCGTGCCGGAAGATACGCCGGAACCGTAAGGAGCGATTATGAATTTTACCCTCCATCTGACGGCAGACTGTAATTTAGCCTGCCGTTACTGTTACGAAACGCACAGTAAGCGCCGCATGACGGAGGAGACGGCATTGAAAGCCGTCGATCTCGCGTTCACCTTCGGGCATGAGAAGAACGGTTTTTCGCTGTTCGGCGGCGAGCCGATGCTGGAGCGCGCAACGGTGGAATCCGTCTGCCGTTATGCCTGCGAAAAGGCGAAGGCGACCGGCACCGAGGTGCGGTTCAAGATGACGACCAACGGTACGCTTCTTGACGAGCCGTTTCTGCGCTTTGCAAACGAGCATGGTCTGGAGATCGCCCTTTCGCACGACGGGCTTCTGCAGGACGCTCAGCGCGTCACACGGGACGGCAAGCCTACGATGGAACGGCTCGAGCCGATCGTCGATCTGCTTTTGCGGTATCAGCCGAACGCGGTTGCAATGCAGACCGTGATGCCGTCGACGGTTGAGCGCATGGCGGAATCGGTGGAGTGGCTCTACCGCCGCGGCTTTTCGCGGATCAATACGGCGATCGACTATCGCCCGGACGCGGACTGGGACGACGCGTCGATGGCGGGCCTTCGGGAGCAGTACGCGCAGATTGCGGACCTTTCCGAACGGCATTTTGACGACGCGCGTCCGCTGCAGTATCTCAATTTTCTGTCCAAGATCTCCGCGTATCTGAATGACCGTCCGTGCATCGAGTGCAAGCTCGGCATGCGGCAGCCGTCGGTCGCGCCGGACGGTTCGATCTATCCCTGCAATCAGTTTCTGGATGATCCGGAATACCGGATGGGCGACGTGGAAACCGGGATCGACCGGGAGAAGCAGCGGGCGATCTACCGCATGTCGCTCGATCCCGAGCCGGACTGCGAGGGCTGTGCGATCGCGGATCGCTGCCGTCATCACTGCGCGTGTCTGAATTACTCGCTGACCGGCAGGATGCACGAAGTCGCGCCGGTGCAGTGCGAGCACGAGCGCATCCTGATCCCGATCGCAGACGGGCTTGCGGCGCACCTGTATGCAAGAAAAAGCGCGCGTTTTCTGCACAATTACGAGGACGATCCGCTGGATTGATCCGTTTTCTGCTTTGCGCCGGTTTTTCCGGCGTTTTTTATCGCTGAAATTGCTTGACAGAAAAAGTTTCTTGTGGTATGGTAAATTTTTTATTTGACAGGAGCCCGTTTTTTCCGTTATAATATATTTGAAAGTATCGTTAAGGAGGGGAATCCGGTGTTTCAGGTCGGGGATCTCGTCTGCTATCCGATGCACGGCGTCGGCGTAGTGGAAGCGATCGAAGAGCAAACCATTCTGGATGAGACGGCACAGTACTACCGCCTGCGGTTCACCATCGGTCGGATGACGGCGATGGTGCCGGTCAAACGGGCGGAGGAGGTCGGACTTCGTGCGCTTGCGGATGAGAAAACATGCGAGAAGGTCGTGGGCTTTCTCCAAACCGGCGACTGTTCCGAGGAGAGCGACAACTGGAACCAGCGCTACCGTGACAATCTCGACAAGCTTCGCGGCGGCGACATCATGGTCGTGGCGGATGTGGTGAAGTGCCTGATGCGCAGAGACCGCGACCGCGGGCTTTCTGCGGGCGAACGCAAGATGTATCTGACCGCGCGTCAGGTGCTGGTGGCGGAGCTTGCCGCGGCGACGGCGACGGACGAATCGAATTTCCTTCCGCTGGTCGGCGCAAACTGAAGGGAAAGCCGAGCGCGCTTCGCGCTCTTTTTTGATGCGCAGACATAAGTTTTTCTTGACAAATGCGCGGCAGTTTTGTATTGTATATTTTGTTTTTTATATCTCGAACGGAGGATAAAACGTATGGCAGGAACGATTTCAAGAGGCGTCAAAGCGCCGATCATCCGCGAGGGCGACGATATCGTAAAAATCGTTGCGGATTCGGTATGCGAGGCGATGCAGAAGGACGGCTTTTCGCTGCATGAACGTGACGTGATCGCCGTGACGGAGGCGGTCGTCGCGCGGGCGGACGGCAACTACTGCACGGTGGACGACATCTCCGCAGACGTGCATGAAAAGCTCGGCGACACGGTCGGCGTGGTTTTCCCGATCATGAGCCGCAACCGGTTTGCGATCTGTCTTCGCGGCATCGCGCGCGGAGCAAAGAAGGTCGTCGTGCAGCTGTCCTATCCGGCGGACGAGGAGGGCAACCACCTGATCGACGAGGACGCGCTGTTCGACGCAGGCGTCAATCCGTACGCGGACGTGTTCACGGAAGCGGAGTTTGTTGCAAAGTTCGGCGATCCGTGCCACCCGTTCACGGGCGTCAACTATATTGCGTACTATCGTTCGCTGATCGAGGAGGAGGGCGCTGAGGCGGAGATCATTCTGGCGAACGACCCGACGGCGATCCTTAAATACACGCAAAATGTGCTCGTCAGCAACATTCATGAGCGCGAACGCACCGCAAGACGGCTTCAAAAAACCGGCGCAGAACGCGTGCTGACGCTTTGCGACATCATGAACACATCCCGGAACGGCAGCGGCTTCCAGCCGGAATATGGGCTTTTGGGCTCGAACAAGGCGACCGAAAACGTTGTGAAGCTCTTCCCGAAGAATGCGCAGGAGGTCGCGTTTGCGATCCAGCGTGAAATGCTTGCCCGCACCGGCGTGCGCGTCGAGGCGATGGTCTACGGCGACGGCGCGTTCAAAGATCCGGTCGGCAAGATCTGGGAGCTGGCGGACCCGGTCGTTTCACCGGGCTTTACCGACGGGCTGATCGGTCTTCCGAACGAGCTGAAGCTCAAGTATCTTGCGGACAACGAGTTCAAGGCGCTGTCCGGCGAGGCGCTCACCGCGGCGATCCGCGCCCGCATCCGCGAGAAGGAAAAGGACCTCAAGGGGCAGATGGATTCACAGGGTACGACGCCGAGACGGCTCACCGATCTCATCGGTTCGCTGTGCGACCTCACGAGCGGCAGCGGCGACAAGGGCACGCCGATCGTGCTGGTGCAGAACTATTTCAACAACTATGCGGACTGAGCTCCGCACACAAAAACGGCACGGAAGCGCTTCCGTGCCGTTCGTCGTTTTGGAGATTACGCCTGCTTTGCGGCTTTCTTTGCAGCCTTGCGCTGTTCGAGACGGGAGATCCAGATCGCGCAGGTCGCGTCGCCCGTGATGTTCAGCGTCGTGCGTCCCATGTCGAAGATCTTGTCGACGCCGATGATCAGCGCGATGCCCTCGACCGGCACGCCGATCTGCGCAAGCACCATGGCGAGCATGATCGGACCCGCGCCGGAAACGCCCGCGGTGCCGATGGAGGCGAGCACGGCGGTCAGAACGATCTGCGCCATCTGTCCGAACGTCAGGCTCATGCCGTAGCAGCTTGCGATGAAGACCGCGGCGACCGCCTGATAGATCGCGGTGCCGTCCATGTTGATCGTTGCGCCGAGCGGCAGAACGAACGACGTGATGCTCTTATCCGCGCCGAGCTCCGTGCAGCATTCGAGATTGACCGGCAGCGTGGCGTTCGAGGACGTGGTGGTGAACGCCGTGATCATCGCCGGCATCATGCCGCGGAAGAACTTGAACGGGTTCATGCGGCTCAGAAGCTGGACGCTGAGACCGTATACGACGATGATGTGCGCAAGGTACGCAAGGTATGCGATGCCGATGACCAGCGCAAGCGAGCCGATGATCATCGGACCGTTGACCGCAACGACGTTCGCCATCAGGCAGAAGACGCCGATCGGCGTGATCTTGATGATCATCATGAGGATCTTGATGACGACTTCGTTTGCGGCATTGACGAGATTGGTGACCGGGTCTGCCTTCTTGCCGACGGCAAGGATGCCCGCGCCGAGGAAGATCGCGATGCAGATGACCGGCAGCATGTCCGCGTTGACGAGCGGTTTCAAGGCGTTGTCCGGGAAGATGCCCTTGATGACGTCCATCACCTTCGGCGCTTCCTTCGCCTGGTATTCAAGCTCGGTCAGGTTCGCGCCCGGCAAGGCGGGGAAGAGCCCCTTGAAGAGATTGACGATCACAAGCCCGATGATGACAGCGATTGCGGTCGTGCAGAGGTAGTAGAGAAAGGTCTTGATGCCGATGCTACCGACCTTCTTGAGGTCGCCCAGCGAAATGACGCCCGCGGTGATCGAGATCAGAACGACCGGGACGATCAAAAACTTCAGCAGGTTGATGTAGATGTCGCCGATCGGCTTCAGCCAGTTCGTCGTGAAGTTGACCATCGGCTCCTTCCATTCCGGGTGGTTCAGCCAATTCGGGAGCCAAAGACACATGAGCCCCACCAGGATACCGGCGAACATGCCGATCAGGATCCACAGCGGCAAAAGGGAACGTTTCTTTTTCGGTCCGGTTGTTTCCATAATCATTCCTCCGTTATCAATTTGCGGCGGATCGGTCCGAGCCTTCCCCAAAGCACACGGCTATTCCCCCGGGGAGGATCGACCTACCGGATATATTATCTCATATATTTGCAGAAAAAGCAAGAAAAAGAGAATGAATATGCAAAATTTGCATAAACAGAACGATTTTGTGCATATCGCGGACGTCAAAAGCGGCACGGAGACATTCCGTGCCGCTTTGGAAAGGGAGAAACTACACAAGTGCGGGAATGCGGTCCGCCGCGATGCTCAATGCCTCGTGGATCAGCTTTTGTCCCGCGTCGTTGGGGTGGATGCCGTCGGCGCAGAGGTAGGGGAGCAGAGCGCGCTTTTCCAGAAACGCGCTGCGCAGATCGATGAGAAAACAGTCCGTTTCCGCAGCGAGCCGTTCGATCGCAAGCGAGTATTTTTCCTGGTAGCGATAGATCGCGTTCGCGTCGCCGAGCCAAAGGAGGATGTTTTCTTTGGACAGCCCGTCGCGCGTGATCCAATCGAGATAGCGCTCGGAGGAGATCGGCGGCAGCGTGGTGAGCACCGGCTTGACGCCGTGCGCGCGCAGCGTTCCGATCATGCGTCGAAGCGTTTCGGTAAAGACCGGCAGCGGCGTGTTCGGCTCGTGCTCGTCGGTCGGGCGTTCGGAGACCTCCGCCCAGCGGAAGTCGGCGTCGTTGCCGCCGTACTCCAAAAGCACCGCCGCGGGCGTTTCGCCCTTTGCAAGCTGGCGGTTCAGAAGAAGCTCGCCCTTCTGCACCGTACAGCCGAAGCGGGAACGGTTGTCAAGGATCCAGTCGTGGCTTTTTGCGATGGTTTCGAGCCCGATATCGTCTGTGGTGCCGTAGCGTGTTGTGCCGGCAAGCATCCGGACGCCCTTCAGGATCGAATCGCCGAAAATCGAAATGACACGGTTTTTTTGCATTTGTGACCTCCGTATGACGCAATTCGCTCTTGCAATAAAATCGATCTGCCATTATAATAGACGCATCTTAACAAAATTGCACCCTATTCCGAAGGAGCGGGCGTCTATCGCCCGGAAGCGTTCCGGTAGAGATGGAGAATGACGGCTCTACTGAGAGTAGAATCCCGATAAACAGGGTGTTTTGAGGTTCATATGGAAGAAAACAGGATCCGCACCGTACTTGCGGAAAAGCTCGTTGCGTACCGCAAACGCGCGGGACTTACGCAGGCGGAGCTCGCCGAAAAACTGAATTACTCGGATAAATCGATCTCAAAATGGGAGCGGGGAGACGGCATGCCGGACCTTTTGGTGCTGTGCAAGCTTGCCGATCTCTATGATGTGCCGCTCGATTCGTTTTTGCGCGAGGGACCTTTGGTCCGTTCGCAGGCGGAGCAGAAGAGCCGCCATATCATCATCACGCTGATCTCGATCGGGCTCGTGTTCTTCATCGCCGCGATCGGCTTCTTCGTCTGCTACCTTGCCAAGGTCAACGTGCGCTGGCTCGCGTTTATCTACGCTGTGCCGGTCAGCATGATCCTGCTCGTCGTGTTCAGCCACAAGTGGAGCAATCTCCTTTGGCAGGCGCTGTCGGTGTCGGGACTTGTCTGGACGCTGTGCGGCGCGATCTACATCTCGTTCGTTGCGATCGGCGGCATCAAAAAGGTCGCCATGCTGTTTCTGTGCGCCGCGATCTTTCAGGTGCTGATTATCCTGTGGTATGTGCTGATGCTCGTGAGAAAGCGCAACAAGGCACGAAAGGAAGCCGACCATGTTCTGTCCTGAATGCGGAAAGCCTTTGCCGGACGCTTCGATCCGGACCTGTCCCTTCTGTCAAACGACCTTTGAGATCCCCGAGCAGCCTTTGCCGGAGCGCAGGACCTGCAAGCGCAGCACCGCCGCGCTGCTCTTCGGCGCCGCAACGTTCGTGTTCGGCATGCTGACGCTGCTGTGCAAGCTCTTAAGCTTCGATCTGCGCATCCTCTACTGCACGGCGGCGGCAACGTTCTTCCTTGCGCCGCTTGCCTGCTGCTTCGGCTTTGCGGGCATTATCGCCCGCATCCAGAGCCCCGAAAAGCGCGGTCTGCCCTCGGCGATCATCGGGCTTCTCCTCGGTCTCGCCTTCGGGCTTTTAGCGGCGTACTGCCTCTTTCTGCGCATCTTCCGCGCGTAATCCGAAATAATAGCGAAGCGACCCGGTTTTCCGGGTCGCTTCTTCGTATGTAAGGGGGAGGACAGAGGATGATTACACTTTCGGGACGTTGTTCTGCGCCTTTGCGCGCTTCTTTGCGTAATGCTTCTTAATGCCCTTGATGATGAGGATGATGACCAGCGCGATCGCGCCGAGGATCAGCACCGTCACAAGGATGATCGGAGAGTTGCCTAAAAATCCCGCGGCGAAGTTCTTGCAGCTGTCGCCGACGTCGGACAGGCTCTCCTTGAACCGGCGGGAGACCTCCTGTCCGAAGGTTTCCTTCTCGACCGGCGTTTCCTTTTCGACCTCATTGACGGTCATCGAGACGGAGGACAGCGCGATCTGATCGTCGTAGGTTCTGAGGATCGCTTCATACGATTCGATCTCATAGCGCACATAGGTCAGACGGTCCTGTACCGTAATGATGTCTTCGACGGTTTCCGCCTTTGCGAGGATCTCCATCAGCGCCTGCTGCTCGATGCGCAGGGATTCAAGGTGCTTTTCGGAATCCACATAGCTTGTCGTGACGTCTTTGAGACCCGTGTTCAGGGACGTGACGTTGCCGAGGTCGGAGACCGTGTTCAGAAACGTGTCGAGCTGTTCCGCCGGAATGCGGATTGTGTAGTTCGCGTAGCGAAGCTGCTGTCCGTTTCGGTAGCCGCGGTTGCCGACGCTGCTCGATTCTACATACCCGCCGAACGAGCCGACCGAGGCGGCAAGCTGATCGACGAACGTATCGAACGCAAGCGTCTCGATAGTCATGTCGGCATTGCGGATGATCTTGCGGTTGGAAAGCGCCGGAACCTGACCCGATGCCGTTTTGGATTCTTCATGGAAGCCGTAGGAATCGTTCATCGATTCCGCCGGCATTTCCTCGGGATAATAAGCGCTGTCGTAAGCAGCGGAACTGCCTTCATAATAGGCTTCGGGACGGGATGCGGCGGACTTGCTTGCGCAGCCTACGGAGGCGCAGACAAGCGCCAGGATAAGAATGATCGGGATGATCCGTTTCATGGCTGTTTCTCCTTTATTTGTTATTTCGTATAGAATACCGGAGAGATCCGGATTCGGTTGCAAAAAACGTCCGCGAAGATGCGCGGATGCCGTTTCATTTGTTCCAGACGCCGGAAAAGACGGTCTCCGTCGGACAGGTCAGAGCAATGCGGCTGTCGGCTTCCCGCCACTCGACGAGCAGCGTGCCGCGCGCAAATTCGACCGTTGCCTTCCTTCCGGTTTTGCCGGAAAGCGCGCAGGCGACCAAAGCGGCGCAGGCGCCGGTCCCGGAGGCGAGCGTTTCGCCCGCGCCGCGCGTCCGGGCGGAAAGCCGGATGCGTTCGTTTGAAATCACCTCGGCAAAATCGACGTTTGCGCCTTCCGGAAACAGCGGATCGGTTTCGATCAAAGGTCCGTATTTCTGCCTGTCGACGTCGTCCGAAGGATCGGTGAACACGACCGCGTGCGGCGCAAGCACGCGCACGGCGGAGAAGGAGAACGTACGTCCCTGCTCCGTGAGAAGCATGCCGAGCGCCCGATCGTCGACGTTTACGGGAACGTTCTTCGCGTCGAGGACCGGTTTTCCGAGATCGACGCAAACGCTGTCCGTACGACCGTTTTTCAAAAGGATGCACGCATTGACGACGCCGGCGCCGGTCTCGACCGCAAGCGTCATGCCGCGCGTGACGCCGTTTTCAAAACAGAAGCGGGAGAACGCGCAAAGATCGATGCCGTTCGGTACGGCTTCGCGGCAGTCGACGCCGATTGCGCGCATGCGCACGTCCGCAATTGCGGAACGCAGCAAAACCAGCATGCCGTCCGCGCCGACGCCGGTATGCCGGTCGCAGACCTTTCCTGCAAGCGCATTCCAGTCGACGTTATCCGCGTCTCTGCCGTCGAACAGCACAAAATCGCTTCCGAGCCCGTGCAGCTTAAAAAACTTCATTCCGCATCCTCCCCGAACAGGTCCTCAAAGATCTCGTCCGCATAGGCGTGGACCGTCGATTCAAACCGCCGGTACGCAAGCAAAAACCGCCTGCCGCGCTCGGTCAGATACGCGCTGCCGCCGCCCTTGCCGCCGACGGTGGATTCGAGCAGCGGAAAGCCGAGGGCGTTTTCGGCGGTTTTAACGATGCGCCACGCCTTTGAGTACGCCATGCCCATGTCCATCGTCGCCTTTCTGAGCGAGTGCGTTTCGTCCACGCGCTCCAAAAGCTCCGCAATGCCCGGACCGAAGATCTTCTCCTCGCCGTACACGCGCAGCATCAGCGTATAGCGCAGCTTGTTCGCCATATTTCCGCCTCCCCGCAAGCTTTTTCGTATATCATTATAGTCCGCGTGTCGGAAAAACGCAAGTAAAAAGGCAAGTTTCGGCATATGCGCGCATATCTTTTGCAGAGAAGATCAAAAAGGAGTGTTCGACATGGAGATACGAAAAACGACGCTTTTGACCGAAACGCTGTTCGGCGAGGGGACGGCGCAGGCGCAGATGGAGAGCGCGATCCCGCTGCCGCAGGGGAAGACGCTCGAACGTGTGCTGTCCGCGGAGTGCGAAGCAACGGTCGACGAGATCGCCTGCCGCGACGGCGCGGTCGTGGTGACCGGCACGATGACCTTGAAGCCCACGGTGGAAAGCACGGACCGTCTGCCGTACGCGTTCGAGGCGGCGGCACAGTTTACGCACACGATCCGCATGGAGGGCGTCACGCCCGACATGAACGCGCGCGTTTCCGCGGAGATCCCGGCGTGCTCTTTGAAGCGCGAGGACGGAGGACTTCGTATGCAGGCGACGGTGCAGCTGCGGGCGGCGGTGTTTGAACCTTTGCAGATTCCCTGTATTACGGGACTGGACGACGCAAGGGACGCGGAGATGCAGACGGCTTCTGTAACGCTGAAAAAACGGACCCTGCTCGGTGCACACAGCCTTCGGCTTTCCGAACCGATCGACGCGCCACGCGGCATGACCGTGATCAAGGCGACCGGCACGCCGCTGATCAACGGACTTGTGAAGAGCACGGAGGGCATGCTGCCGCAGGGCGAGCTGAAGCTTTGCGTGCTGTACGGCGCGGCGGACGGCGGGATCAAAAGGGAGCAGTATTCGGTGCCGTTTTCCGACGTGATCGCCTGCGAGCCCGGCGAGAACGCATTCGCCGCCGCAACGCTGACGTCGCTTTCGGTCACGATCGAGGAGGAGGGGGCGGCGACGGTCGACGCGGCGCTGTCGATCGGCGTGTACGGCTGTACATCGGAAACACAGCGGATCCTGACCGATGCGTACGATGCGGCGAGCGATTTTTCCTGCGAGATCCGGCACGGGCGGGCGGAGAATTATGAGGGCGCTTGGAGCCAGACCGTGCAGCTCAACGAAACGGTCCCGGTGCCCTCGCATATGAAGGACGCGTATCTGCCGCTGTACGCTGCGCTGCGTCCGGCGGTCACGCGCGTGGCGGTCGAGGACGGCAGGGGACTCATCGAGGGCGTGCTGGCGGTCACGGTCGTCTATCGCGACGACGACGGCATGAAGCAGAGCTTTACCGCCGAACTGCCGCTGTCGTTCGAGACGGAGGCGAGGGGAACGCTGCCGATCGTGCGCGTCCGCGCGTTCGATGCGACTCTGTCCGGCGGCGGACGCACCGTAGCGCTTTCGGTTTCGGTCTCGGTCGAAACGGAGTGGTACCGTGAGATCACATTCGATCATGTGCCGGAGCTTCAGCCGGGCGTTCCGTGCGAAACGGACTGCGGCATGCTTGTATGGTTTGCCGATCCGGACGAAACGCTGTTTTCGATCGGCAAGCGCTTCGGCGTCCCGACCGCGCGCGTCCGCGCCTGCAACCCGACGCTTTCGGAACCGATCAAGGAAGGCACACCGGTGCTTTTGATCCGATCGGCGGAGTAAACTCCGCCGATCGGATGATATCCGCTTCGCGGGTGAAATCTGCTGCGCAGGTGAAATCTGCTGCGCAGGTGATATCGCCCTGCGGGCGGTGATATGTTTCGCTTGCGCGGAACGTTCGGGAGGATTCTCCTGCCGGAGAATCAGAATTGATACCCCCTCATCAGTCACCTGCCGGTGACAGCTTCCCCACCGGGGGGAAGCCTCTGTATCCGCTCCAAAAGCCTTCTCCCACCCGAAGGGGGCGGGGGCGTGGAAGTGCGCACCAAAAGCCTTCCCCCACCCGAAGGGGGCGGGGAAGGTGCCGTCAGGCGGATGAGGGGGAAGATCAAAAGATTCTCCGGCGGAGAATCCACATGCATGTTCCCGCAGGGAACGCATCACGCGGCGAAGCCGCACATCACGGCGCAGCCGCATCACTTGCCGCGAAGCGGCATACATCGCTGCGCCGCAGGTGCTCAATATCCCTGATATGGATCGATGATGCTGCCGTCGATCGCGTTGATGATACAAAGCGGATGTTCGCTGTCGTAGGTATTCCGCGCCGCTTGCTCCGGGAAGAGTCCCTGTTTGATGCGCGCGTCTCGCTCCTGTTCGGTGTACTCGAACGTGCCGTAAAAGAACCATGCTGGAACCAACAATCCGTGTTCCATATCGTTCTTTTCCCGAATCCGCATCAGTCCGAGCTTTACGCAGCTCAATGAAACCGTGCCTCCCACATACTCGTCCATGCTGAATTTGCGATTCATTTGGTTGACAAACAGCGTTTTTACTTCATCATACGGAAGCAGCGGAGACGTTTCCGAAACCGTTTCCGTCACCTTCAGCGCGCCGTCCCAACTGAGTCCAAGCAGCGTACCGTCGCTCGCAACGTGCGCTTCGATCCGGTCATACGGCCAATAGCGATTGTAATCATCGGAACCTTCGTAGGCGAAATGGTACAGGAACACCATCTGTGCGCCGGAGAACGTAGGCGTCAGCCGGATCAGATATCCCCATTTGTCGTAAATGCCTTTCGTCTCACCATCAAAGCAGGCGTTGTTCGACCACCAGACGTCCGCGACCGCATAGTGCTCCGCTTCCTTGCCAAGCATCTCTTTCACAATGCCGATTGCTTCGCGCGCAGTGATTGCGCCGTCGACCGGCGGCGTGTCATACGCCGTTGGCAGAATCCGCGTTGCGTCCGCCGTCTCTCCGTGAAATCCGTCTGCCGTTCCGATCACATCTTGCTCGGATCGCGCGTGCGAATAGCTCAGCACCCGGTCCTTACTCTGCTCCACGATACCCACCTGGTCATAATACTGCATGGCGACATCGTGCAGATCGGGATCGGCAACGATCGTGATCGCGTTCCAGTCAACCGGGCTTGGATTGTCCTCCGGCACAAAGCCATCCCATGGCTTGTTCGGTTCCGCTTTCACGTCCTCGGGCAGTGAGTTGAATTCCTGTTTCAGTTCAGCCAGCCGCTGCTGTTGGGAATCCAGAAGTTGGCGCCATTCCTGCTCGGTCGATTCCGATTCACGCATCCATTCCGCCTTGTGTTCCGTTAGGTATTCGATCGAATGGAGGCAGCTTTCCATATTACGCTTGACGTCGTCGCGCGTGCGCGGCGCCATTTTCCAAATGTATAGCGTATCGGCGCCGAACAGACGGCGGCAGACCGACAGGCGTTCTTCATTGGTCAGATACCGATGCTCTACCCGAAGAACAGGGAACGACGTCCCGTCGTTTAGAATCTCGATCGGCACGTCTGCAACGATATGTACGCCACGCGCCTCGGTCGTTTCGTCGCACTGAAACCGCGCGGGAAACTGCGCGCTGACCGGCGGTGCGGCAAGCGCCGGGTCGTTCTGTTCCGTCTGCTCGGACAGCACCGTGTCGATCAGCACGTTCGTATCCTTTTGCTTTACTGCATCATGATCCGGCGTCGGCTGACAGGCAAGCAGCATAAAAGCTGCAAACAGTAAAATGATGATTCGTTTCATTTCTGTCCCTCCCGTTTGTTTCTGCACCCATTTTACTCCCCATATTCGTCCAAAACGTCACAGAGTTGTAAGAGAGTTGTAAAATCGTCAAAAATACATGTGATCATGGAGACCGTTTGAGCCGTGGGAAAAAGCCTTCCCCCACCCGAAGGGGGTGGGGAAGGTGCCGTCAGGCGGATGAGGGGGGTGAAAATCCATGATTCTCCATGCGGAGGATCGACAGATCATAACACCTTTTCCGTCAGCCTCGCGGCTGCCGTCTTCGAGGGCTTATCCGGCGGCTTCCCCTGCCGGAGAACTGTGGAACGCGGCACCGTATCGACAAGATCCGCAGGGACGGCGAATGCCCGTCCCTGTTTTCATGCAAAGAAGAAGCGCATTCGGATGTACTGCGCTTTGCGCGTGAACGGTCCCTCCGGAACATGGATTGCGGCGGAGCCGTGTGAAAAATATATTCTGTTTTTGCGGGCAAAACCGCGGGTCCGTCGGTTGACTTTTGAACGCAGTGTGGTATCATAAATCTGTTGGGAAATTCCCAAAAATAACTATTATCGGAGGAGCTATGAACAGCTATATCGAACGTGTCCTCGCGGACGTCGAACGCCGCGACAAGAACGAGCCGGAATTCCTTCAGACCGTTGAAGAAGTTCTGAAATCCCTCGAAGTCATCGTTTCCCGTCATCCCGAATATGAGGCGAACGGCCTTCTCGAGCGTATGGTGGAGCCGGAGCGCGTCATCGAGTTCCGCGTACCGTGGGTGGACGATCAGGGCGTTGTCCGCATCAACCGCGGCTTCCGCGTACAGTTCAACAGCGCGATCGGACCGTACAAGGGCGGCATCCGTTTCAACAAGAACGTCAACCTGTCCGTCATGAAGTTCCTCGGCTTCGAGCAGACCTTCAAAAACAGCCTGACCTCGCTCCCGATGGGCGGCGGCAAGGGCGGCGCGGACTTCGATCCGACCGGCAAGAGCGATCGTGAGATCATGCGTTTCTGCCAGAGCTTCATGACTGAGCTCTATCGTCACATCGGTCCGAACGTGGACGTTCCGGCAGGCGACATGGGCGTCGGCGGACGTGAGATCGGCTACATGTTCGGTCAGTACAAGCGCATCCGCAATGCGTACGAGAACGGCGTTCTCACCGGCAAGGGCCTCAGTTTCGGCGGTTCCCTCATTCGTCCGGAAGCGACCGGCTACGGCGCGGTTTACTACCTCTGCGAGGTTCTGAAGCATCAGAATGATACGATCGAAGGCAAGACCATCGCGGTCTCCGGCTTCGGCAATGTTGCATGGGGCGTCACCAAGAAGGCTGCTCAGCTCGGCGCAAAGGTCGTCACGCTCTCCGGCCCGGACGGCTACATCTACGATCCGGACGGCGTCGTCACCGAGGAGAAGATCAACTACATGCTCGAGATGAACGCATCCCGCCGCAACCGCGTGCAGGACTATGCGGACAAGTTCGGCGTTGAGTTCTTCCCGGGCGAGAAGCCCTTCGGCCGCAAGGTCGACATCGTCATGCCGTGCGCAATGCAGAACGACGTGCACATGGATTCCGCTGAAAAGATCGCGGCAAACGGCGTCAAGTACTACATCGAAGTCGCGAACATGCCGACGACGAACGATGCGCTCTTCTTCCTTATGGAGCAGAAGGGCATGGTCGTTGCTCCGTCCAAGGCGGTCAATGCGGGCGGCGTTGCGGTCTCCGGTCTCGAAATGAGCCAGAACTCCGAGCGTCTCTCCTGGAGCGCAGAGGAAGTTGACACGAAGCTCCACAACATCATGATCAACATCCACAAGGCTTCCATGGAAGCGGCGGAAGAGTGCGGCCTCGGCTACAACCTGGTTGCGGGCGCGAACATCGCGGGCTTCAAGAAGGTTGCGGACGCCATGCTGGCACAGGGCATCGTCTGATCCCGAAATCCGATAATCTCCCAATCAAAAAGGACTTCCTTCGGGGGAGTCCTTTTTTCATGCTGCGTACCGCTTTGTTTTGCGCGGCGTCAGCCGCATATCGCGCTTGCGCAAGTGCCGTATCGCGGCAGTATATCGTGTCTGCGGGGACGGCGTCGGCGCGGACGCCGGAAAAGAGACGCCGATCGATCTGCGGCAATTGTTGACGATATTTGCGGAACGTGGTATATTGTACCTATCTCTATAAATACATGTCGTTACGGATACGGAGGAGACCGCGCTTGCGCATCAAAGGATGGATCAAACAGCATTACGGGATCGTTCTCATCGGGACCGCCGCCGCGGTGATCCTCTTTTTTGCGATCTTTGCCGCGGTCCGGATTGCAGGGAAGAAGCGTGCGGAAAGCGACGGAAGGTTCCCGGTGCGCATCAACGAGGTCATGGTCTCCAACGACGCGTTCCCGAACGCCGACGGCGTCCGCTGCGACTATATCGAGCTGTACAACGATTCGGACCGCAAGGTCGTGCTGGACGGGTATCAGCTCGGCGACAAGAAGAGCGGGGATCGCTATGTGTTTCCCGAAAATACGGCGATCGAGCCGCACGGATATCTGGTCGTCAGCTGCAGCAAGGAGACGGAAGGACCGTTTTACGCGCCATTCGGGCTGTCCAAGAACGGCGGGGAGGATCTTCGGTTTCTGGATCCGCAATCCATGGTGATCGAAACTGTCCGCACGCTCGCGGCGGATAAGAACACGGCGCAAGGACGGGACGAAGCGGGCAATTGGGATCTGCTGCCGTACGGCACGCCGGGATATCCCAACACGCAGGAAGGGTACCGGACCTGGGCGAAGTACCACACCGTAACGTATACGTCCGACGTGGTGATCAACGAGATCATGACGTCCAATTCGATCTACCGGGTCCTCGGCGGCGAATGCACGGACTGGATCGAACTGCACAACACGTCCGACGCGCCGGTCCGGCTTGACGGGTACGGACTGTCCGACAGCGACAGCGAAGCGATCGGGATTTTCCCGGAGGATACGGTGCTGGAGGCGGGCGAATACCTGGTTGTTCCGTGCGCGCAGACGGGGGAGACCGCGATGCGCTTCGGACTCAGCAGGATGGGCAGCGAGAACGTCACGCTGTTCCGCGCGGACGGGACCGTTGCCGATATGGTACGGACCGTGCCTGCGGAGCAGAATCAGTCCTACGCGCGCATGGAGGACGGAAGCTGGAAGCTGACGTTCGACGCGACACCGGGCTTTGCAAATACGCCGGAAGGGCGTGAGGCATACGTCCGATCCGCAGAGCCGATCAATGCCGAGATCCGCATCACGGAGATCATGGCGGACAACAAGTCGATCTATGCGGACGCGACCGGGCTGTTCCACGACTGGGTCGAGCTGACCAACGTCGGGGAAACCGCGTGCAGCATCTCCGGCTGGTTCCTTTCGGACGACGAAAACGATCCGACGCAGTGGAAGATCCCGGATTATACGCTCAAGGCGGGAGAATCCGTCGCTGTGTTCTTTGCGGGCAACCGCGACGGGGAGATCGGCGGCGAACTGTTCGCGCCGATGTCGCTTTCGGCGGCGGGCGAGGCGGTGTACCTTACGGACCCGGTCGGCGAGCTCCGGGAGACGGTATCCTTCGGACCGATGGACGAAAATCGCTCCCTTGTGATCGACCCCGCGACCGGCGAACAGCGCGTCTGCGTCTATCCGACGCCGGGGTATCCGAACACCACAGAGGGCTATGAGGCGTTTTCAAAGCGGCTGAAGTCCAAAGGCGCGCTTGCCGTCTGGGAGGTCATGACCGCGAACGACGCGTATCTCAGTCAATCCGGCGAATACTATGACTGGCTGGAGCTAAAGAACATTTCGTCCGAGCCGATCGACCTGTCGGCATACAGCATTTCGGACGATGTGAAGCGTGCGGACCGCTTCGTGCTTCCGGAGGTGACGCTTGCGCCCGGCGAGCTCTATGTGCTGATCCTGTCCGGACATCCGGAGTATTCCACCGAACGGTACTGGCATGCAAGCTTTGCGCTGAACGCGCAGGAGGACGATCTCTTCCTGTTCGAGAACGGAACGCTGATCGATTATGTGCATCTTTTCGAGCTGCCCTATCACTGCACCTGCGGGCGAACGGGAGACGAAGGCGGGTTCTTCTATATGAAGCCGACGCCGGGGAAGGAAAACGAGTCGGGCGTTCGGATGATCAGCGGCGAGCCGACGGCGTCGGTAGCTTCCGGCGTCTATAACGGCGTGACCGGCATCGACGTGACGCTCGAAGCCGAAGGAACGATCTATTACACAACGGACTGCAGCGACCCGGACCGGAACGCAAACGTGTATACGGGACCGATCCATTTGGATCATACGACGGTGCTGCGGTCCGTTTCGTATGAGCCTGAGAAGAAGGAGAGCCGCATTCTGACCTGCAGCTACCTCATCAACGAGGAGCACGATCTTCCGATCGTGAGCCTTGTGACCGATCCGGACCATCTTTGGAACTCTTCGACCGGCATTTATATCGACGGGCTCAGTCGGAAGGAGATCGAATATCCCGCCGCCGCCGCGTATTTCGGTCCCGACGGCAGCTGGGAGACCGCGTGCGGGATCAAGATGCACGGGCTCACGTCGCTGATGAAGCAGCCGAAAAAATCCTTTACGCTGAAGTTCGGCGGCGTCTACGACGGTCCGCTGCACTACGATATCTACGGCGACGGCGCGGTCACGGTGTTCAAATCGGTCATTCTGCGCGCCGATGCAGAGAGCGTTTACGCATCGTTTCTGCGGGACAATCTGATGCACCGCATCGCAAAGGAATACAGTTCCGCCATGCTTTCCCAGAATACCAGGTATGCCGTTTTGTATCTGAACGGACGGTACTGGGGAATCTACGCGATCCGCGAGCAGTACACGCCGTTTTTTTATGCGTCCAACATGGGCGTTCCCGAGGATACCGTGACGATATCCAAGAACTACATTCGCGGCGGGACGACGCTTTCCGAGGCAGAGCGCTATGTGATGAACCACAGGATGGCCTCCGAGGAGGATTATGCCTATGTTGCCGAACGGATCGACGTCATGAGCTTTATCGATTGGGCGATCTTTCAGGCGTACTGCGGCAACTTCGACATCGACGGAAACATGCGATACCTCTGCAGCTCCGTCGACGGGAAATGGCGCTGCGGGCTGGTGGACGTCGATCTCGGCATGTGCACGCTGAACGCTTTCCTTACCGTGTTCAAGGCGGAACAGATCGGTCCCATGCTGCGCGCAATGCTGAAAAACGAGACCTTCCGGCAGCAGTTTTTGACCCGCATGGCGGAATTGCTGTCCACGGGGCTATCGAAGGAGAACGTCACGAACACGATCGACGCGATGGCGGCGGAGATCCGCAGCGAGATCCCGAATGAAGTGAAGCGCTGGGGCGGACCGAAAAACTGGGAAAGCATGGTCGACGCGATCAAGGAATTTGCAGACAAGACCGTCCCGATGATGATCAAAAGCATCCAAAAAGAAATCGGTCTTTCCAATGAGGAGATGCAGACCTATTTCGGCGGACTGCTGCCGTAAACGCACCTCAAGATACAATACTGCTCTCTGACTAAAAATGAACAATCGGGCGGCGTCTTTTTGCCGGTTCGGCTTCGACGAATCTTGATTGACCGCCGGTCAACCTGCGATCCGCCTCATGGGACCAACGAAAATTCCGCTTGTCGGCTCGTCCGCTTTCGATCAGAGATGCGTATAGCAACAGCGGGACCGGATCGGTCCCGCCGTTTTTTTGTACACGGATTTTACTTGTCGGTGTGGATATCGACCTGCTGATGCGCGAGCGGAATGTTGTTCTCGATCAGCTTTGCCTGTACCGCCTTGTTCAGCGCGAAGTAGACGGTCCAGTAGTCGCCGGACTTGAACCAGGTGCGGAGCTTGAACGTCGGCAAGCCGCCCTCGGTCACGGTGACGAAGGTCTCGGGCGCGGGATCCTCGAGCACCAGCTCGTGGTCCTTTGCACATTCGAGCATCAGCGCCTGTACCTTGTCGCGATCCGCAGCGGGGCTCAGCGTGATATCGATGTCGAGACGGCGCAGCTCATTCGTGTTGAGGTTCTTGATCGCGGAATTGGCAAGCGCGCCGTTCGGCAGGGTGATGCGGAGATTGTCCAGCGTGTCGAGCGTTGTGTAGAACAGCGTGACCTCGCGGACCGTGCCTTCATGCGTGCCGTCGCTGATAAAGTCGCCGACGTGGAACGGACGGAACACCAGCAGCATGATGCCGCCTGCAAAGTTCGCCAGCGAGCCCTGCAGCGCAAGACCGATCGCCAGACCGCAGGAGCCGAGCACCGCGATGATCGAAGCGGTCGGCACGCCGACGGTCGCTACCGCGAGCAGGATAACCAGCACATAGCCGAGCACCTTGACCGCGCTGACCGCAACGGTCTGTACCTCGGATGCGAGGTTCTGATACCACTTGGTCTTTTTGATGAGCTTGATGATCAGCTTCACGATCAGCAGTCCGACGACCAGGATCACCAGCGCCGCGATCAGCTGCATGGCGAATGCGCCGATGCCGTCGCCGAACTTCTCCGAGATCGCGTTTGCGAGTCTCTGTGACCAACTGAGTTTCTCTTCCATATCTTCCATATCCTTTCCTCCGTTTCATTTGGATTCATATACAGTATAGCAGATCCCGCGCGTTTTGTTAAGAGTAAATATGAAATTCATATATCATTTTTGGAAGAGAATCGCCGCAAAGCAGCATGAATGATCCGAAGGACATGAATTGCGCCCGCAGCGCAACATCCGTCGCTGCAGGCGCACAAAAAGGGCGCCCCGTTCGGACGCCCTCAAAGCTCAGTTCTGTCCTGCCTCCGCGATGTTCAGCGCGTGGTCGGAGATTCGTTCAAGGTCGGTCAGCGCCTCGACGTACAGCATACCGATCTCCGCCGAACACTTGCCCTCGGAAAGGCGTTTGATGTGGTTGTTCTCAAAGAGATCGACGAGGTCGTCAACCTCCTGCTCGCGTTCCGCAATGTTTGAAAGCGGAATTGCCTTCGGGTTCAGCATGCAGGTGTGCGCGTCCTCAACGATGGTCAGCACCTTCAGGAACAGCGGCGCGATCTCGTCCATCGCAGCCTCGGAGAAATTGAGCTTGCTGTCCCGCATGTGCCGGATATAGCCGGCGATGTTGTCTGCGTGGTCGCCGATCCGCTCGTAGTCGACGATGACGTGATGCATCCGGTCGATGCTCCGCGCGTCGGCTTCGCCGAGACCGTTGCGGTTGATCTCCACGAGGTATTTCGAGATCTCGGAGTTCAGCCAGTCAAGCGTTTCCTCGTTTTCGCTGATGCCGTCAAGGTCGTTTTTCCGCGGTGCGGTCATGGCGGCGTAGGTCTTTTTGAGGTTTTCATGCGCAATGTCGAACATGCGCTCGGTTTCCTTTTCCACCGATGCGACTGCGGTCACGGAGGAGCCGAAGTCCTTGCCGCCGACAATGTGCAGAAGCCGCCTTCCTTCGAGCTTATCCTGTCCGCGGACGATGAGCCGCGAGAGCTTGATCAGCAGTCCGGAGAACGGGAACATGACGATCGTCGCGCCGAGCTTCAGGAACGTATTCGCGTTTGCAAGCTGCTGTGCATAGTTCTCCTTGCCGGAGATGTTCTCGATCAGCGTCAGCACGCCGGGGAAGATCGTGACGAGCAGGACGCAGATGATGCAGGCAAACACGTTGAACAGCACATGGACGCAGGCGGTGCGCTTCGCGTCCTTCGTGCCGCCGATCGCGGCGAGTACGGAAACCGTTGTGCAGCCGATGTTCTGCCCGCAGATCAGAAAGACCGCGGTGGAGAGCGGCAGCGCGCCCGCCATGGCGACCGCCATTGCCTGCAGCACGCCGACCGAAGCGGAAACGCTCTGCAAAATCATCGTCATCGCAGTGCCGACGAGCACGGCAAGGATCGGGTTTCTGAGGTTTGCGATCAGATTCTTGAACCAGACCACGTCGGCGAGCACCTTCATGTGGTCCTTCATCAGCGTCATGCCCATGAACAGCAGCCCGAGACCGGTCAGCGCGTACAGAATATCGTTCCACGGGCGTTTCTTCAGGAATGTCATCGCCATAACGCCGACGAATGCAATGATCGGCGCGTACATATCCACGTTGAACGCGATCAATTGACCGGTGATGGTCGTACCGACGTTGGCGCCCATGATAACGCCGATCGCGTTGTCAAGCGGCATCAGTCCCGCATTGACGAAGCCGACGGTCATGACCGAAATGGCGTTCGAGCTTTGGATGATACCGGTGATCAGCGTGCCGACCAAAAGCCCCAGGAACCGGTTCTTTGTCAGCTTTTCGAGAATCGACTTGAGCTTAGCGCCCGCCAGCCGCTCGATGCCGTTGCCCATAATTTTGATGCCGAACAGAAAGACCGCAATACCGCCGACGATCCCGAGCAGGTTTGCAATCGGGATGTGTTCAAGCGGCACATTTTCCAATAGCATAATGGCTTTCCCCCCCCACATTTACATCCTGTTTTTATCGTAACAGAAACGGCAAGTGTTTGCAACCGGATTCCGCAAATAATCTGCGTAAAATCGGCGTAAAAACGGACCGCTTTCGGAACAGTCTTCCGAAAATCGCGCCGGCGTCGACGGAGTCCGCGCGGCAAAAAACCTCCGTCCCGGGCGACGCCTCTGTATTCGTGAGCCGGATGAGGAGAATAGCAGGGGGCGCCGTCCCAGGCGCCCCGTTTGCGGATCAATGAATTGCGCCTGCAGCGCGTGCAGGGCGTACAGGAGGACGTCCCCTGCACGCATATGCTTTGCGGCAGGGACGTTATAAACGGTAAGGTTATGCTTCGGCTTTTTCCGCCTCCATGGTGATGACCTTGCGGAACTGCGTTTCGTACAGCTCGCGATAGACGCCGTTTTTCTTCAAAAGCTCGTCGTGCGTGCCCTGCTCGGCGATCGTCCCATTCGCAACGACCAGGATGCGGTCGGCTTTCAGGATCGTCGAAAGCCGGTGCGCGATCACGATGGACGTACGTCCCTCCATCAGCCGTTCCAGAGCGTCCTGGATCGCGTTCTCCGAGATGGAGTCAAGCGCGGAGGTCGCCTCGTCGAGGATCAGGATACGCGGGTTCTTGAGGATGATCCGCGCAAGCGAGAGCCGCTGCTTTTCGCCGCCGGACAGCTTGAGCCCCCGGTTGCCGACGATCGTGTCGAGCCCGTCGGGCTGCCCTTCGATGAACTCGGTGAGGCTTGCCGTTTTGATCGCGTCCATCAGCTCCGCGTCGGTCGCGTTCTCCTTGGCGTAGAGCAGATTGTCCCGGATCGTGCCGTTAAAGAGATACGAATCCTGCGTGACCACGCCGATGCATCTGCGAAGATACGGAATGTCAAAGTCGCGCACGTCCGTGTCGCCGATCTTCACGCTGCCCGCATTCACGTCATAGAGACGGGGGAGCAGGTTCACGATCGTGCTCTTGCCGGAGCCGGAAGGACCCACGATCGCGTACATCTTTCCGGCGGGTACGGTAAAGTCGATGTCGCTCAGCAGCGGCTTGTCCGCGGAGTATGAAAACGCAACGTGCTCGTAGCGGATGTCCGCGCCGCTCGTGATCGGACGGCGCGCATGCTCCGGCTGTCGGATCGCCGGGACCATGTCGTAATAATCGAAGATGCGGGTGAACAGCGCAAGCGAGCGCGTAAAGTCCACATGGATGTTCAAAAGCGACTGCACCGGGCGGTAAAGCCGGTTGATCAGCATAACGGTCGAGGTGATGATGCCGACGTTCAGCGTCGGATCGGTCTTTTGGATGATGAACCAGCCGCCGGCAAAGTAGATCAAAAGCGGACCGATCTCCGTGAACATGCCCATCAGCACCATGAACCACTTGCCGCTGCGCTGTTCCTTCATCGACAGCTTTGTGACCTCGTCGTTGATCGCTTCAAAGCGCTGCTGTTCGCGCTTTTCCCGTGTGAAGAGCTTGACGAGCAGCGAGCCGGAGACGGACAGCGTTTCGTTCACAAGCTGGTTCATCTCATCATGCTTCGCCTGGCTCTCGCTTGCCAGCTTCCAGCGCGTCTTGCCCGCGGAGCGCGTCGGAATGATCAGCAGCGGAATGACCACGATCCCGACCAAAGCGAGCAGCCAGCTCATCGTAAACAGCGCAACAAGCGTCGTCACGACGATCACGATGTTGCGGACAATGCTGGTCAGCGTGCCGGAGATCACGCTCGAAACACCGCCGATGTCGCTGTTCATGCGCGTGATGATATCGCCCTGCTTTTCGGTGGTGAAGAACGCATGCGGCATGGAAAGAAGGTGCCCGTACATCTGGTTCTTCATGTCATAAATGATCTTGTTCGAGATCCACGCGTTGATGTAGCTTTCGAGCACGCCGATCACCTGCGACACGGTCAGCGTCAGAAACGCCGCAATCAACAGCTGAATCAAAAGCTTCATGTTTTTGCCGACAAGCGCTTCGTTCACGATCCGCCCGGTGATGATGCTCGGCAGAAGTCCTACGCCCGCGGAGACGAGGATCGTCACAAACACGAGCAGAAACTGCAGCCAGTACGGCTTCAGATAACCGAGGATCCGTTTGATCAGCTTCCAGCTGACCTTCGGCACGTTCTGTTTTTCTTCATCGGTCAAAAATCCGCGCGGTCCCATACCGCCCATCGGTCCCGGCATACTTCCTTCCTTTCTGCGGCGTTGCCGCGGTGAATAAAAATGAATCAAAAGCACAGGGTTCCCCGTACCCGCCCTCTCCGTGCGGTCAATGCGCGGTTGTTGCGATGCAGGATCATGATGCGTTCGTACGCGATCGGGGCGTAACGATCAGGCGGGATTTCCATCCCTGCGCCTGCCCTTCGGCGCTCCGTAAAGCGGCTGCATTCTCCGCCGCCGAGATGCATTCGCCCCGCACGGATACCGTCCCTGCACTTACAATCCGATCAGCTCGGTTTTCCAGTTCAGTTCCTGGATCTGATTGTCGAGCAGACGCAGTTCCTTCGAGAGCGCGTCCGCCCGGGTTTGAAGCGCGCGTACATCGAGCGCGGGCAGAATGCGGATTTCGCTTCGGGTCGCGCGGCTCGCCGCACGGCTTGCCGCGTCGGCGGCGTCATGCAGCGCGGAGATGAGAAGCTTCTTGGTGTCGCGTTCCGCGATGAGATCGGTCAGCGTCGCGCCGTTGACCGCAGTTTCGCAGTTGGTTCGGTTGATCGCGCGAATCAGTGTGCACAGACGTTCCGTGCATGCCGTGAGCTCTTCAAGCAGCGCTTTCGGATCCTCGGCGGTCGATTCGCCCTCCTGCACAAGCGCGTTTGCTCCGATCCGCATGCGCAGCTGTTCGACGCGGCGGTTGAGATCCGCACGCTCCTGCAATGCTTCCGCCAGTTTCATATGTCGTTCTCCTTTCAGAATGATCGTTTGATCCCGCATAGATCGCGGATGATCTCGCCCGCTAAAATCAGCCCCGCGACCGACGGTACAAAGGCACAGCTGCCCGGCGTCTGCCGCTTTTGGTGCGCGCCGTCTTCCTGTTCGGCGGGGGCGGGTTCGATCGGCGGTTCCTTTGAGTACACGACCTTCAGGTGCTCGATCCCGCGCTTTCTGAGCTCGCGCCGCATGACCCGCGCCAAGGGACACACGCTCGTCTTTGCGATGTCCGCGACCTCGAAAGCCGTCGGATCCAGCTTGTTGCCCGCGCCCATGCAGCTGATGATCGGTACGTTCGCCTCGTGCGCCTGCACCGCAAGCGCGAGCTTGCCGGATACCGTGTCGATCGCGTCGGCGACATAGTCGTACTGCGAAAAATCGAACCGGTCCGCGGTCTCCGGAAGATAGAAGCAGCGGTGCGCATGCACGACCGTCTCCGGGCAGATCGCTGCGATCCGCGCCTTGACGACCTCGGTTTTCGGCTGTCCGACATTGTCCCGCACCGCGTATAGGAGCCGGTTCAGGTTGGAAAGCGCGATCACGTCGTCGTCGATGATATCGAGCGTGCCGGCGCCGCTTCGCGCAAGCGCTTCGACGGCGTAGCTTCCCACGCCGCCGAGCCCGAAGACCGCGACACGCGCCTTTTTGAGCCGTTCCATGCCATCGTCCCCGATGAGCAATCTCGTTCTTGTGAATTGATCCGCCATGTTTGTACCTGCACAAAAGAATATATATAATTATACGCCGCGCGAATGCGGCGTGTCAAGAAAGCGGGAAAGAAAAAGCCCCTTCCGGGGCTTGCACTTTGCGTTCATTTGTTCGCGGCGGGCGCAGCATGCATTTTCGGCTCCATCTCCAGCGTGTACCGCTGACAGGCGTTGATGATGCGCGTGGCGCCGTACAGACGTTCGCGCGGGATGCCGTAGGAGAGGTGCACATGCCCGTGCACAAGCGCCTGCGGCTGCCATTTGTCCAGCATCGGCAGAAACGCCTCGAATCCGCGGTGCGCGTAATCGTCCGCGTCGCCGACGCCCTTCGGCGGGCAGTGCGTCAGCACGATATCCACGCCGCCCGCGCGCCGCACCTTGCCGGAAAGCCTTGCGATGCGCCGTTTCATCTGCCGTTCGGTGAACTGGCAGCTTCCGCCGCTGTAGACGGCGCTGCCGCCGAGCCCCAGGATGCGCAGCCCGTTCACGGTCACGAGCCGGTCGTCGATGCATTCGCAGCCCTCCGGCGGAAAGCGGTCATAGCTCTCGTTGTGGTTGCCGTGCACATAGAGCACGGGGATATTCGCCATCGTGACGAGAAAGGAGAGGTATTCCGCCTTGAGATCGCCGGCGGACAGGATGAAATCGTATCCGTTGAGCCGTCCGGGACGGTAATAGTCCCAAAGCGCGGGATCCTCGACGTCGGAGACCAGCAGGATCTTCATAGGATCGGACCGTCCTTCTTGGGCGGGATCTCGTCGCGGTAGACGCCCAAAAGCCGTACGATGCCCTGCGCCATTGGGCGGATCTCCGAAAACGCGGGAATGCTGCCCTCGACCGCGTCGGAAAGCCAATCCATGTGCAGGATCTCGTCGGGCGACAGCCAGCGGCTGCCGTCGTTTCGCACGAGCCCCTCCTGATCGCTCATCACGCGGCGGAACGGGTCGAGCCGCCCCTCGACGATCGAGTTTTTCAGCGTTTCGACGAGCGCCTTGACGCCCTCCGGCAGCTTTTCGGACGGCGTCACGCCGATCACGCCGCTCTGCATGCCCCACCAGTAATTGATCGCAGCGGCGCTGCGGTTCGCGCTTTCGTCCTCCCAGTGTCCCAAAAGCAGCTCGGAAAGCAGTTTTTCATAGAACGCGCCCCAGTTCCAGAACGTCGCGGCAAGCGGCTCCGGCGTGCCGTCGTTCTGAACGCGGATCAGCCCGTAGGGCGGCTGCGGCGCTTCCGGCGCGAACCACTCCCGGTTGCTGACGACGTCGACGCCGTCCTTCAGAAGCGACGCAAATGGGTCGCTTTCCGTGCAGGTCCAGCGAAGCTTCACCACCGCCCGCGGGTTCACGAGCCGAGCGCCGAGCGCAAACGCGTTGATGCTGGCGGGCACGCCGAAGATCGGCGCGGACGCGACATAGCCGATCCGGTCGCTGTGCGAGCATGCGCCTGCAATGACGCCCGCGAGGAACTTGGTCTCATAGATACGGCTGTAATAGGTGCGCACGCCGGGGTAGGGCATGGCGACCGAACAGTTCAGGATCTTCACATTCGGGTACGCGGCTGCGGCGCGGCGGCATGCGTCGATGAGCGACGGCGTCGTGGCAAAGATCACCTGCGCGCCGTCCTTGACCGCCTGCATAAAGAGCGTGTCCGGCGTATGTTCGGCGTCGGCGACATACGCCTGCGTCGTGATCCTGCCCGAGAGCGCTTTCTCGGCAAACAGCCGCCCCTGCTCGTGTCCGCGGACCCAGTTCGAGGTCTCGGGCGCGTATTCGTGAAGGAACGCCGCCGTAAGGTGCGTCGGCAGGAACATTGCGTCATAGATGCGCGAAAGCAGGGTCTTCCCGCCGGGCTCGGCTTCGGTCGCAACGGTCACGTCCGCTTCGGCGTCGGTCACGCTCGCGTTGAGCGAGGCGAGCAGCGTCTCGGGGGAGAGCTTGTTGAGATCGTCGATCGAGTAGACCGACGCCCATGCAAGGAACGCGTCGGAAGGACTGACGCCCTCCGGAAACTTCACGCGCTTTGAAACGTCGGAGAACAGCGTGAACGCCGAGAGCACGCGCCGCCGCTGCTGTTCGGACCAGATCTCATCCGGCTCGAAGCCGAGCGCAGCGATAAGCTTTTGATAGCGCCCGGGCTTGTTGAAGCGGAAGACGTAGGTGCGGCTCACATGATAGAACGCAAGAAACTCGTAGTAGAGCCGGGTTTCGGGGTCGTCCGCGTAGGCGGGGACGATGCGCAGCACGGAAGCCGGCACCGTCGGCGCGTCGAAAGCGCGCAGCACGGACAGCCGCTTGTTGCCCTCCTGCACATAAAAATCACCGAAATACTCATAGCACCGGATCGGATCGCGGATGCCCTCGTCAGAAAGATGCGCCTCGCACAGAGAGATCCACTTGGAACCAAATTCGGTGTTGCTCTCCGCAAGCGGCATGAAATCGCGCGAAAAGACGGAACGCCGTCCCGCGCTGACGACGCCGATGACGCGGTCTGTCGGGATGTTCATCACGCCGAGCTCAATGCGCCCGGCAACGCTTTTGCCCTCTAAGATATCGTCCAGCACCTGCGGGTACGGCCAGCGCCCGTGCTCCGCGTCCTCGCGATAGGTCCTGACCGCCTTTTTATGCGCCGCGCGAAACGCTTCTACCGCTTCTGCTCTGCTCAAAACCGCCGCTTCCTTTCTGTCATCATGATATTTTATTATATCATTTTTCCGTCGGATCAGTCAAGCGGACGGGGGAGGATCGACGCAGTTTGGAATGATCGAGAAAAGTTGCGGTCCCCGATTGACGGCGAAGCAAAAATACGATACAATATACAACAGTAAATGCAAGTTTACAAAATCAATATCGGAGGTTTTATCACATGATCAAAAAGTGGATCTGCAGCGTTTGCGGTTACGTTCATGAGGGAGCGACCCCGCCGGAGTTCTGCCCGGTCTGCAAGCAGCCCGCGTCGAAGTTCAACGAGGTAAAGGAAGAAATGGTCTGGGCGGCGGAGCATGTCGTCGGCGTCGCACAGGGCGTACCGGAGGACATTATGAACGATCTGCGCGCCAACTTCCAGGGCGAATGCACCGAAGTCGGCATGTATCTTGCAATGGCGCGCGTCGCGCACCGCGAGGGTTATCCGGAGATCGGTCTCTATTGGGAGAAGGCGGCTTGGGAAGAAGCCGAGCACGCGGCAAAGTTCGCAGAGCTTTTAGGCGAAGTCGTCACCGATTCCACCAAGAAGAACCTCGAAATGCGCGTGGAAGCCGAATACGGCGCAACCGCGGGCAAGACGGATCTTGCAAAGCGCGCAAAGGCGCTGAACCTTGACGCCATCCACGACACCGTCCACGAGATGGCGCGTGACGAAGCAAGACACGGCAAGGCGCTGAAAGGCCTTCTGGAGAGATATTTCAAATAAGAACTGTTCGGATCAGAGGGAAAGGGAAAACTTTTCCCTCTTTTTTGACGAAATAGAACGGTGTAAAGGCGCAATGATACTGGTTTAACGCTTGTTTTTTCCGACTGTAAACAATGGAAATCTCCGGATATTTGCGCTATACTGTAGGCAGAGGGTGAGAAAAGCATCCGCGTGAAAGGAGCATATGATAATGAGTTTGTTCAGCAAGAAAATCCCCAAGGCGTGTCCCAAGTGCGGCAAGGCGGACGGGTGGTGCGCACTGCCGGAATCGGTGCAGCAGGATTATGTCAATCAGGCAGGGGCGGTGAACCCCTTTTCGCCCGCGCCGATCCGCGGCACATTCGGGCAGAACCTGACGGGCACTATGGGCAGAAAGAGCAAAAAGACCCGCTTCCGTTGTGAACACTGCGGATTTGAAAAGACCTATTGACCCTGTGGAATCCAACGAAAAGGAGTGTATGAGAATGCGTCCGTTCAGTAAGAATGCTCCCACGAAATGCCCGAAATGCGGCAAGAGCGACGGCTGGCGCTGTGTGACGGACGACACGGAGCAGAGCAATGCGGCGAACGCCGGTATGGGGAATCCCTTTTATCTGGACTCCCAGCGCGATCCCTTCTATGAAGCCACGGGGAACTGGCAAGCCCCGAACAAGGTCAGGTACCGTTACCTGTGTGACAACTGCGGATACGAAAGAACGTATTGAGGCAAGGCACTGAAGATCTCTTGGCGGGATAGTTCAAATAAACGCATACAGAACTGCAGTATCGGGTAGAAGGGAGAAAGGATCATGGACTGGTTGTGGCACATTCTTGTTGAGATCGCCATCGGCGCGATCTGCGGCTTTGCGGCGAGCAAGCTTATGAAAGTGAACGGCAAGAGCCTGCTGTTCTACATCATCGTCGGCGTGATCGGCGGTGCGGTCGGCGGCGTGCTCGGCAACCTGATTAAGATCGGCGGCGGCTGGGTGATGGGCATCATCTTCTCGATCATCGGTTCCTGCCTGGTCGTGTGGCTGTATAAGAAGCTGTTCAAGAAATAAGCCGTGCGTCCTGCCTTCTGATAAGGGAAATCGGCGCAGTTGTCCGAAAAGGATCAAACACGTCGATATCGGCGCGATCGACTTTACATCGCTGCCTGATAAACAGCGGGCGAAAACAGGAGGATTACATGAAAAAACTGCTTATCTGCATCCTTGCGCTGGCGATGCTGCCGCTGTTCGGCTGCCGAAAGGACAGCTCGGCGATCAAGATCATTCCTTGTGACGGCTGCGGCAAGAAAATCGAGTTTCCGGTCGATTCCAACGTGACGGAAGACTGGATCATTCTCTGCGACGAATGCAACGAAAAGGTCGACCGAGACTGATAAATAACCGTATGTGCGGGAGGGAAGGGAAAAACCTTCCCTTTTTCTTTGGCAAAATAGAGCCCTCAAAAGGCGTCGGATCGCCCCGATAAACGGGTCTAAATCGGTGCGGAACAGGTGGTTCCGATCGGAAGGATATGTTACACTGAATACAACAAAAGAAGCCTGTCAGGCAGAAAAGTAAAAGGAGGCGTTGAACATGTTGGGCAGAACCATTCTTTTGTTTGTAGGTTCGATCGTGGTGGTCGGAATCACAGCGTTCCTGATCATCAAATGGGTCAAAGGCGCGAATACGAGAGACGACACGGAAAACGTCGTCAATCTCAACGACCGCTTCAACCGCGCGCGGTACATGGACCAAGAAAATAACTGATGGTAGATATCACATATACGGATCGGAAAAGAGCCTGAAAAGGCTCTTTTTCGTATGCACGGACCCGAAAAACGGGCTTGACAGATTCCGTTTGCGAACCTATAATATTCCATAAGTGGAATATGGAGGAGAGATATGCTGAAACACGGGATACTCGGGCTGCTGAGTTACGGCAGCATGACGGGGTATGACATCACGCGGACGTTCCGGGATTCGCTGCACTACTTCTGGAATGCGCAGACCAGTCAGATCTACCGCGAACTGCAGACGCTGAAGGAGAACGGCTGGGCGACGGACGAGACGGTCGCGCAGACGGGGAAGCCGGACAAGAAGGTATTTTCCATCACCGAAAGCGGCAGACAGGAGCTGAATCGCTGGCTGATCTCGGACAGCTCGGAGCTGGTCATGCGGAACCGGCTGCTGATGAAGACCTTTTTCCGCGGGGAGCGAAGCGCTGCGGAGAACATCTCGTATTTTGAAGGACTGCGCAAGGGTTGTGAACGCTTTGCGAAACAGCTTCAGACGGCGCCGCCGGACATTGAGCGGTACGCGGCGATGGTGGAGGATCCGAAGAAGGCGCTCTATTGGCAAATGACGGTGGATTTCGGCGTGCGGTACATGCAGATGCTTCTGGAATGGATCGATCACTGCAGGCAATTACTGGAGGAAACGGCAAATGAACATTCTGTTGATTAACGGCAGCCCGCGGGGCGAGCGGAGCAACACGCGGAAGCTTTCCCGCGCGTTTATCGCCGGGATCGAAACGAAAACGGACGTGACGGTCGAGGAGATCCGGCTGAGCACGGCGGATATCCGCCCGTGCCTCGGCTGCTTTGCCTGCTGGAACAAAACGCCCGGCGTATGCGTCATCCGCGACGACATGAAGGATGTTCTGGAGAAGCTCCTGTGGGCGGATCTGACGGTCTGGTCCTTCGGACTGTACTATTTTTCGGTGCCGGGCAGGCTCAAGAATCTGATCGACCGCATGCTGCCGCTCTCGCTGCCGTTCATGCAGGCGGACAGTGAAACGGGCGGACATCCGGCGCGGTACGATATGTCCGGCAAGCGCAATGTTGTGATCTCCACCTGCGGCTTCCATACCGCAAAGGGCAACTACGGCGCGGTGGAGACGATGTTCGATCACATATTCGGCAAGGGCGGGTATGAGATGATCTGCTGCGGACAGGGCGAGCTGTTCGGCGTGCCGGCGCTGTCCGCGCATACGGACCGGTACCTCGGGACCGTGACCGCCGCAGGCGAAGAGTATGTTGCGGGCGGGATCACGGAAAATACGCGTGAAGCGCTGGAAACGCCGCTGTTCCCGAGAGAGCAGTTCGAGGCGATGGCGGACGCGAGCTGGGGCGTCGATAAGGCGCGCGGAGAAAAAGAACAGGACGATCTGATCTTCACCAGACAGATGGCGGCGCTGTACCGCAAGGAATCGTATCCCGGCAGGGACGTCGTGTTGGAAATGGACTACACGGATCTCGGACGATGCTGTCAGATCCTGCTGAAAAAGGATGGCAGCGAGGTCATCGCGGACGGATTTGTACCTTATACCACAAGGATCGAAACGCCGTATACCGTTTGGCGGGATATCGCCGAGGGAAAGATCTCCGGCGCGGCGGCGATGATGAAGAAGCTGTATCGCGTGGACGGCGATTTCGAGCTGATGCTCCATTGGGACCGGTATTTCGGCGCGGGCGAGGCAAAGGAGAAGGCGAAGGAGCTTCCGGAAAAAGCCAAGGAAAAGAAGAGCAATATGCTCTGCATGCTGATCCCGTGGATCGCGTTCTGGATCGGCGCGCCGATCCACGCCCTGTACGGAAGCCTTGCGGCGATCGCGGTGTCGGCGCTGGTCCCGTCGGTGTTTTTCCGCAGCCGCAAGACCGTATACGACGTGATCTCCTGCGCCGCGGTGACGGCGTTTTCGATCCTGCTGCTGTTGTTTGAGAACAAGCAGCTGCTTGTGCCGCTCTCGTATCTGGCGTTCGGATTGATGTGGCTTGTGTCGTGCCTGACGAAGATCCCGCTGACGGCGCATTATTCCATGAACGATTACAACGGCGCGCAAGCGCTGAACAACCCGCTGTTCATGCGGACGAACCGGATCCTGACCGCGCTTTGGGGCGTTCTGTACGTTCTGACGTCGGTCTGGACCTTCTTCCTGATGCGCAGCAGATTCTCGGTTTATACGGCGATCGTGAACAACATCCTTCCGATTCTGATGGGGGTCTTTACCGCGTGGTTCCAGAAATGGTATCCGGCATGGTACGCGAAACGAACCTGAGCTTTTCCGATGCGGCGCGCAGTTTTTTGCGCGCCGTTTTGCTTTGCGCGCGGGCGTCCGGCAGGGCGGAAACGGGTTGACATCGGTGCCGTTTTTGCGTATCATGAAAACAGAAAAAACGGAAAAGAGGTTATCACATGTCCTGTACAACCGTATTGATCGGAAAACATGCTTCCAATGACAATTCCACCATGATCGCGCGGACCGACGACGGACGCTTCGACGTCAAAAAGCTCATCGTCGTCGAGCCCAAGGATCAGAAGAAAACATACACCTCCGTGATCGGGCATCTCACGGTTCCGCTTCCGGAAAACCCGATGCGCTATACCGCGTGCCCGAGCGTCGACCCGAAGAACGGCGTCTGGGCGGCGACCGGCATTAATGCGGCAAACGTCGGCATGACGGCGACGGAAACGATCACCTCGAACCCGCGCGTGCTTTCGGCGGATCCTTTGGTGACGTATCAAAAGGCAAAGGCGAAGAAAGAAAAGGACGTCCCGGGCGGCATCGGCGAAGAGGACATCGTCGTGCTCGTGCTGCCGTATATCCGCACCGCCAGAGAGGGCGTGCTGCGGCTTGCGGTGCTCTTGGAACAGTACGGCACCTATGAATCCAACGGGATCGCGTTCAACGATGAAAACGAGATCTGGTGGATGGAGACGATCGGCGGGCATCACTGGATGGCAAAGCGCGTGCCGGACGACGTCGCGGTGATCATGCCAAATCAGTTCGGCATGGACAGCTTCGACTTCGACGACGCCTTCGGAGAACAAAAGACGCATCTGTGCTCGAAGGATCTGAAAGAATTTATCGAGACCTATCATCTCGACTGCAACCAAGGCGGTGCGTTCAATCCGCGGCTCGTGTTCGGCTCACATTCCGATCAGGACCACGTTTACAACACACCCCGCGCGTGGTATATGGGCAGATATCTTGCGCCGGGACAGTATCGCTGGGACGGTCCGAACGCGGACTTCACACCCGAAAGCGACGATATCCCGTGGAGCTTTGTCCCGGACCGCAAGATCGCGGTCGAGGAGGTCAAGGAGCTGCTTTCCTCGAACTATAAGGGAACGCCGTTCGATCCGTATCTGAACCACGACACCGGCATGCGCGGCAAGTACCGCTCGATCGGCATCAACCGCACCGGCGTCACGTCCGTGTGTCAGATCCGTTCCGACGCGCCCGACTGCGCGAAAGGGCTTGAGTGGATATGCTTCGGCTCGACCACGTTCGACGCGCTGCTGCCGGTGTATCCGAATGCGGCGAAAATGCCGAAATACCTCAGTGATGTCACGCTTGACGCTTCGACCGAAAACTTCTACTGGGGCAGCCGTCTGATCGGTGCGCTGGCGGATCACAGCTATAATCAGTGCGTGCAGATCGTGACACGCTATCAGAACGCGGTCATGACCGAGGGCAGGAAGCTCGTGCTTGCATACGACCGGAAGATCGCGGAGACCGGCGACGCATCGCTTTGCGCGGAGGCGAACGAGAAGCTTGCGACGATGGCAAAGGAGCAGACCGACAAGGCGCTGACCGCGGTGCTGTACGAATCCAGCGTCACCATGCGAAACGGCTACAACCGCGCGGATAACTGAGTATTTCAGCAACACAGGGAGATAACAACACAGGAGAACAACCATGCTCCGGCAAGCGGACACATATACACCATGTGGACGAAATATCGAATTCATCCCACGCTAACCGTCCCCTTGTGTTCGATGCGTTTTCATATGGTTGCATCAAGATAGAGTAAAAGGCTCCATAGCAGATTGTTTTCTGCCATGGAGCCTTTTCTGTTTGCCACCCGCTTGAAGAATGCCAGTTAAAAATGTGTTTTTTGCATATCCCTAATTAGCACCTTCAAAGAGCAGTCCTTTTTGTGTCAATAGCGCCGTCTCGTGCAGCGGCAGGAGGGTGCGCTGCGGCCGGTTTTGATCGCCTGCATGATCTCGAGGCACTCGCCGAAGCGCTGATAGTGTACGACCTCGCGCTCGCGCAAAAAGTACAGCGGTTCGATGATCTGGCTGTTGTTCGTCATGTTCATCAGATGCTCATAGGTCGCCCGCGCCTTCTGTTCGGCTGCCATGTCCTCGGATAGATCTGCGATCGGATCGCCGGTGCAGGCGATATAGGCGGAGGTGAAGGGCACGCCGTTCGGATCGGCGGGGAAGACGCCGGTGCCGTGCATCGTGTAGTAGCCATCCAGCCCTGCTGCGGAAAGCTCCTCAAGGCTTGCGCCCTGCATGCACTGTGTGATCATCGTCGCGATCATCTCCCAGTGTGCGATTTCCTCGGTGCCGATGTCGGTGAGCGTCGCGCGGATGCGGTCGTCGGGCATCGAGTAGCGCTGCGTGAGATATCTGAGCCCCGCCCCGAGCTCGGAATCGGGGCCGCCGTATTGTGCCATCAGAAGCTTTGCCATTTTCGGGTCGGGCTTGGTGATGCGAACGGGGTATTCGAGTCTTTTTTCATAGATCCACATAAGCTTACCTCCTCAATTCTGCCACGGCCATTTCTGGTAGACCCAGCTTCCGGCGTCGTGCGTGCTGTTGCCGAAGTTTTCGAGCGGACCGAAGCGTTCGGTGTACGCATTGCAGAGACGGTCGAGCGTCGCGGCGTAGCTGTTGAAATCGTTCACGGCGTCGATATCATCGGGATGCGTATCGAGATAGAGCTGCAGCTCGACGCAGGCGAAGCGGACTTCGCCGATCCGCTGCAGAAGCTCCTGTTCCGTATAGTTCGTCATATTCATACCTCCCTATTTCTGCAGGTCGGGTATTCGGAGACAAGCTCCGGGAAAAGCGTACCGTGCGCGAGCGCTTCACACGGACAGAAGCCTGCGCGGTACGCCTGATTCGGGAAATAAACGGTCGCAAGCGCGCAGCCGCCCGTCATGCCGCAGGAGCTGTCTGCAGAGACGGAGCCCGCGGGAACAACGTTGTCGACCGCGGTGGGATCGACGGCGGGGATGCGGTCCGTAAAGCAGCACCCGCCGTTTGCATAGGATTGTTGCATGGTCTTTCCTCCTTGGTTCTTTACTGCCATGGTATGAAATCCGTCGAAAAAGCGTGATTCTATTTCGCGGCGCGTCCGCATAATCTATCCAAACGAAACGGAGGTCGGCGGTCAAAATGTCGATGGAGCTTCAAACGATCGGGGAGGAAAGAAGGATGCGCATGCTGTTTTCGGAACTGAAATGCAGGGAGGTCATCAATGTCTGTACGGGGGAGCGCTACGGAAACGTGTGCGATCTCGAATTTGATCCGTGCACGAGCGAGGTGCTGGCGATCGTCGTGCCCGGCGCGCCGCGGCTGTTCGGATTGCTGAAGGGCAAGGACGGAACGGTGATCCCGTTCTCGAAGATCAAAAAGCTCGGCGAGGACGTCATCCTGGTCGAGCTGCCGTAAAAACAGCGCACACCCGAAAAGGTGTGCGCCGCTTATGTCGCTTGGCTTATGCTTCTTTCACCGCCTGTTCCTCCAGCGCGCGGTAGTCGATCTTGCCGCGCGAGGTCCTCGGCAGCTCGTCAACGAACACAAAGCTAAACAAGTATATTGCCGTTTGTATTCAAAATTGCAGACAATCTGCCAAATCAGCGCGTTTATGTTGCGATCCGAGCACATAACGCCCTTCGGCTCGCCGGTCGTGCCGACGGTATGGGAGATCAACGCAAGCGTATCGGGATCCTTCGCAAACGTCGGAACAGCCGTGCCTTTTCCGCCTTTCAAAAACCATGTCCAGCTGTGGAAAACCGAATCCTGCGGAAGCCGGACCTTCGGATTGTTCGAATAATAGAACTGTTTCAAGCCAAAGAGAAGCGAATCGCCCGCGGAAACGACGATCGCGTGTTTCAGCGAGGTCTCGCCGATCCGTTTTCCGATCAGTTTATAGGTTCCGTCGAACAGGATCGCGACCCGGCTTTCGACCTCGTTGAGATAGTGGATGATCTCGTCCTCGCCCGCAAGCGGATGGATCATGTTTGTGGCGGCGCCGATTTTATTCAGCGCATAGACGGCATACAGCGCCTCCGGAATGCTCGGCAGCGCAACGGTGACGATCTCGCCCGGCTGTACGCCCAAAGCGGCAAACGCGGCGGCGGTCTCGTCGATCCGTTTGAACAATTCCCCGTAGGTGATCCTGCGACCCAGATAGTGGATCGCAATATCCTTCGGATACGCGCGGTTGTTCTCGACAAGATATTCGTATATCGTGCAATCCGGCAGCGGTGCGTTGATGATTTCCTCGGAATAGTATTTCAGCCACGGCTTGTCGACGGACGGATAGCCCGTCGGTTTTGCTTGCTCCATTTGCCCCTCCCAAAAAGAAAAGTGCGCAGCCGGAGCTGCGCACGAAAAATGCAAGCTCCTTTGCTGCGACACAAATCGAACACAATCGCACAGAATCGGCGTGCCCTGTTGGAGCTGTACGCTTTTGCCAATAGCAAAAGACATACACCGATTCTATGTTCGGTTCGAGTGAGATATGTATTCGATTTGTGCCGCAGTTTGAATTATTTCACGACGGGCGGAAAACCGCAACGAATTTCTGCACAGACAGCCCGAAAACTTGAACAATCCGTAAACTCGGTTTCGGAGGGGACCGGATCCTGTTTCGATGTGCTATACTATCATATTAAGTATGGCATATAAACAAGGAGGACAAGCTCTATGAAATGCCGGTATTGCGGAGGAACGGACAGCAAGGTCATCGACTCGCGTCCGAATGAGGACGGCAGTGCGATCCGTCGGCGCAGAGAGTGCATCGGCTGCGGACGCAGGTTCACAACGTGGGAGCGCATCGAGGAGAATCCGGTCATGGTCGTCAAGCGTGACGGGCGGCGCGAGCCGTTCGAGCGTGAAAAGGTCGCGGTCGGCATTCGCAAGGCGTGTGAGAAGCGCCCGATCCCCGCGGACGTGCAGAACCGCCTGGTCGACGAGATCTGCCGCGAGATCAACAACTCGCTCGATTCCGAGGTCTCGACCGAATCGATCGGCGAGCTGGTCATGAAGAAGCTCAAGGACGTGGACGAGGTCGCCTATGTGCGCTTTGCGTCCGTGTATCGCGAGTTTAAGGATTCGCAGACGTTCCTCAAGGAACTGCAGCGGCTTCTGGACGAAAAATGACGCGCGAAGAGTTTACCGCGATTTATCGCTCGATCGTTCCGGCGCATGCGTACCGGGAGGTGAACGGCGTCGGTATCTATACGATCCCGGCGTTTTCGGCGTACCCGGAGATCGACCACGGCTTTTCGGCGCGCACCGGCGGCGTTTCGACCGGTTGCTTTTCCTCGCTGAATTTGAGCTTCACGCGCCCGGAGCAGCGCGAGCATGTTCTGGAAAACTACCGCATCTTCTGCGACGCGGCGGGCATTCCGCTGGACGGCATCGTGCTGGACACCTATGAGCACGGAACGACGGTGCTGTGCGTGAACCGCTTCGACTGTCGCAGAGGCTACGACCGTGATCCGCTGCCGTTCTGCGACGGGCTTGTGACCGACGATCCGGAGGTCACGCTGATCACCGGACATGCGGACTGCATGGCGTTCTATTTCTACGATCCCGTGAAAAAGGGCATCGGGCTTTGCCATGCGGGCTGGCGCGGCGCGCTGAAACGCATCGGCGCGGAGGTCATCAAAACGATGCAGACTGCCTGCGGTTCGGATCCGAAGGACATCGTCTGCGGCGTGGGACCTTCGATCTGTCCGAAGTGCTTCGAGGTCGGCGACGACGTCGCGGAAAGCTTCGATCTGGCGTTTCCGCAGTGCGATCTGCTCGGCGTAAACGAAAAGGGCAAAGCGACGGTCGATCTTTGGCAGGTGGCGACGGCGCAGTTTTTGGAATGCGGCGTCGTGCCGGAGCACATCCATCTGATGGGCGTCTGCACGTTCGAGGATACGCGTCTGTACTCGCATCGGCGCGACAAGGGCAGGACCGGCGGCATGGCGGCGTATCTGCGGCTGACGCCGCAGAAATGAAGGAATAAAGAATAAAGAAATTACGGAAGGCTTGACTGCGCAAAGCCTTCTTTTTTTGATCAGAATACTGCATTATGCGCAGATAAATCCGCAAGACGGTTGACAAGCGGCGGGGAAAAGAGTACAATTCATAAGATTTCATTGCGAAATATGAGGAGATACACTATGGCAAAGAATGTTTACGGTAAGAAGAAGACGGCGCGCAACATCCTGATCGCAGTGATCGCGGTTCTCGTAATCGCTGTTGCGATCTTTCTGACGGTCGCACTGCAGAAGGACAGCGCCGGTCTGAACTGCTTCCAGAGAAACGCGACCGCGGTGAGCGCGGACGGCATGAAGGCAAGCATCAGCGAATACAAGGTCCTGTTCGACGCGGTCAGCTCCAATTACGGCAGCACGACGCTTTCCGACGAGCAGATCAAAAACCTGCAGGAATACTGCGCACGCGAGGTCGTCAAGCAGAAGATCTACGCAAAGGAAGCAAAGGCGCTCGGGCTCTCGCTTACCGAAGAGCAGATCGCGGCATGCAATCAGAGCGCGGACGATCATATCGCATCGATCGAGAAGAGCTATGCAGACAGCATGATCGAGAGCGGTTCCTATTCCAAGACGGCGTTCGAGAAGCAGATGGACAGCTTCTTCCAGCGTCTCGGCATGAGCAGGACTGCGTATCGCGCGTTCCTGAAGGAGAATGCGGCAGGCGAATACTACCGTCAGGCGATCGCCGCTTATTATGAGGAGAACAAGGAGAGCGTTGACGAGAACGCGCTTGTCGACTTCTACCGCAAGAGCGTGGAAAAGACGATGACGACGACGGATGAGGACGGCCATGAAACGCCGACGTATTCCGACGGTACGTTCTGGAACTATATGATGATGTACCAGATCGGCTATTCGGCAAGTCCGATGCTGTATGTGCCGGAGGGCTTTATTTACATCGATTTCATCAAGCTGGAGAAGGACAGCGCGGAAGAGCTCGAAGAGATCATCGAAAAGGTCAAATCCGGCGAGATGTCGTTTGACGAGCTGATGGAATCCGACGACAACAAGGATTCGTTCAAGGGCTTTATTCCCTCGCCGTATCCGATCGCGGAAAACGATCATTCCTCCCTGTTCTCGGAGGATGATGTGTTCCAGAAGGCGTCCGCTCTGAACGTCGGCGAGATCGATTCCTATATTGCGGAGCCTGTTGAAAAGGACGACGGAACCTCGACCGTGACCGCGTATCTGTTCCGCCGCGCCGAGGGCACGATGTGCTACGACGGCGACCACGGCGTGATCAAGATGGATTGGTTCCCGGGCGTTCGTGAAGCCGAGCTGGAGGAGTACAGACTCGACCGGTGGATGTCCGATCTCAAATTTGAAGATGCGATCTACGCATATAAAGGAGCGATCGGATGAAACAGCGTACGGTTCGCATCGTTTGCTGGGTCATGGCAGGACTGATGCTGTTCGGCGTCATCATCATGATCTTCGGCATGTGCGGTTAAACACAAAGCGCCTTCTGCGGAAGGCGCTTTTTCCGTTTTGGAAATCGCTTCCACTTGCGGCGAAGGCGGTTTCGTGCTATACTGTATTCAAATCTGCAAACGACGCACCGAACGGAGGAAACCATGATGAAGCGAACCATAGCGGCGATTCTGACGGCGATTCTGCTGTTTGCCGCGATCCCGGCGGCGCAGGCGGCGGGAACCGATTATACGGTCAGAATCCCGGGCGGCGAAACGAGCGCGTACATGACCGAGATCGATGGGGAGGACGCGCTGCGCGTCGACGTATATTTCGATGGCGTTACGGACGCCAAACTGCTGACGGCGCTTTCGTTCGACCTCGGTTTTCCGTCGGCAAAGCTGATGTATGTGACCGATTCGCAGTCGCTCGGCGTCAATTCGATCTACGCGGTGGACGCGTCGGGCAGGACCGTCGGAGACCGCTCGCTGATCGTCAATGCAAACAATGCGGCAAAGGGCCGTCTGCGCTTTGTGCTCGCCTCCGATTACGGCTGCCGCATCCGGAAGGACAAGCCGCTGATCTCGCTGTACTTCTATCCGATGTCGGGACAGACGGAGGGAACGACGTTCACGTTTTCGCTCACCGGCGAAATCGAGGCGGAATCCGTCCGCATGAGCGATCAGACCGGCGACGCGGACTATACCAGACGCACGGTCGGCGCGGATCTCACGCCCTACACGCTTTCCGAAAGCACGGTCGGCGAGGAGATCGACGCGGAGATCGTGTTCGCCTCCGGCGCGGTCAGCTATCTCGGCAGCATGCCGTATGTGATCCGAACGGGCAAGCCGCAGACGCCGCGCGTGACGGTTCGCAACAAAGAGACGGGGAAGACGGTGGATTCGTCCTATTACCGTCTGAGCTATCAGAACAATACCGAGGCGGGCACCGCGTATGTGATCGCGGCGTTCCGGAACGGCTATGCGGGGAAGGTCACAAGAACGTTCAAGATCTACCTGCCCGCAACCGAAACGACCTATGCCGAAAATGTGGAGGACGGCGTCAGGCTGACGTGGAAAGCGGTTACCGGCGCAAGGGGATATGTCATTTATCGCCGCGCATGGAATCGGCAAAGCGCGGGATGGACGTCCTTTGAACGCTGGAACAACACAACGCGAACGACCTGGGTCGATACCAACGTCTATGCGGGGACCCGCTACCAGTACGGCGTCAAGGCATATCCGTTCGATCCGATGGACAATTACAATCTCGGCATCGTCGGACCGCTGAAAACGACGGTGCGCATCACCACACGCACGCTGGAAGACGTTGTGCCCGGCAGAGCCTGCATCTCGGTCCGGTGGTCCGGCTCGAAAAACTTTACCGGCTATCAGATCCAGTACGCAACCGATATCAATTTCAAGGAGAACGCAAAGGACATCAAGATCAGCGATCCGAAAACATATGAGACCGTTTTGTACGGTCTGTCGTCCAGAAAGGTCTATTATGTGAGGATCCGCTCCTATCAGGTTTTCGAGGGAATGAATTATTACGGGCAGTGGTCGAACGTGCTTTTCACCAAGACGACCTGAAAAAAACGACGTCGACAGAGCCGTCTCGGAACGTTATTTGCGGACCGGCGGACTGCCGGAGAAGGATTTGTTTCATTTGTATATTTTTTATCGGTAAGTCTTGCAAAAGCAAAAAGAGTATGGTATGATGTATCAGAAAGTATGACGATACTGTGAACAATTCTGTGTTCATGCGCCGTCATCTGCGAGGTTTCGTGACAGCTGCACGTCCGATCGGCGATCCGATCGGAAGAAGGCTCAGCGGCCCGTATCATTTAGCAGGAGGAAAAGAACCTATGAAGAAACTGTTGGCAATGCTCCTTTCTCTCGTGATGGTCTTTGCGTTCGTGTCCGTAACGGCTGCGGACGATGCGGATTTCACGCTCGTGATCAAGGGCGGCGATGTGAACGAAAATACGGTGCCGGTCAACGGCGAACAGCTGCTGAAGGTCGACGTTGCTCTGAACGGAACGGTCGAGGATACGCTTCTGACGCTGACCTTTGCTCTGACCTACGATCCCGGACAGATCACCTTTGTCAATCTCGAAAAGGATGACGCCTTCAACATGGCGGTCGTTAATGACGTGACGCCGGGCACGCTCCGCATTACAATGACTTCCGAAGGCGTGAAGGTTACCGAGGAAACAGCAGTCGCAGCGCTGTACTTCAAGGTCGCCGAGAATCTGGAAGCCGGCGCCGAGATCGCGCTCGGGCTTCTGAAGGACGCTGTTGCGGAGACCTACGCAGACAATGCTTCCGTCGTCACGGCGCATGACATCGCTGCGGATTTCGCACCGTACACCGTTTCCGAAGAGGAGATCACGGTCGAATCCATCGAGATCGTTCCTCCCGAGAAGAAGGAATATCAGATCGGCGAAGAGCTGGATCTGACCGGCGGCAAGATCAAGGTCGTTTACAGCAACGGAACCGAAGAGACCGTTGATCTGACGGCGGACATGGTCGAAGGCTTCAGCAGCGAAAAAGCGGGCGTCTGCACCCTCACCGTAACGTACGAGGGCAAGACCGCAACGTTCGACGTCACGATCCTCGGACCGGAGTTCACCGGCATTGTCAAGTTCAACGAGGGCGAAGTCGAGTATAAGGGCGAAACGCCGTACGTCATCTGGAACCATGAGGCGGGCAAGCATGAGCCGGCGTTCACCGTCTACGAAGAGGACGGCGAGACCGTCATCGCGCCGGAGAATTACGACTTCGAGTACAAAGAGAACACGATGCCCGGCACGGGTTACCTGTTCGTCTATTTCAAGGGCGCATATTCCGGCGAAGCGATGCTTTCCTTCAAGATCTATCTGCCGGCAACGACCGAGACGTATGTTGAGAACGTCGAAAACGGCATCAAGGTCACCTGGGCGCCGGTTGAGGATGCGGCAGGCTACGTCATTTACCGCCGTGCATGGAGCACCACGACCGATGGTTGGACGGCGTTCGCACGCTGGGACAACACGACCGCGCTTGAGTATCTCGACGGTCATGACGAGGCGCACAAGACCTTTGCGGGCACGCGTTATCAGTACGGCGTCAAGGCATACTTCGCGCGCCGCACGGATCCGATCGCGCAGGCAGAGATCGGCGGCAATGTCAACGAGCCGTCCGGCAACTTCAACCTCGGCATGGTCGGTCCGCTGAAGACCACCGTCCGCATCACCACCCGCAAGCTGGTCAGCGTCACTGCAGGCAGCAAGCAGATGACGGTCAAGTGGGAACCCTCCAAGAACTTCACCGGCTACCAGATCAAGTACGCAACCGATGCGAAGTTCACCAAGGACGTCAAGGCGATCAAGATCACCAATCCGGCAACGGCGCAGACGGTCATCAAGTCCCTGACCTCCGGCAAGACCTACTACGTCGTCATCCGTTCGTACCATGAGTTCGACGGCATGACCTACTACGGCGGCTGGTCCGAAGCCAAGAACTGCAAAGTTAAATAACATACAGTCCTTCAAAACCCCGCTTTCATGCGGGGTTTTTGATATCCGCGATTGACGGATGAACCGGGATACGCTACAATCAGATACAGTACAGGATTGGGGGATCGTTATGGTTGGATTCGGAATTGTCGGTTCACTGCTGTTTCTGCTTATGCTCGCAGTGCTGGAGCTCAACAAGAACACCGTTTTCGGGTTTCTTCTGCTGCTCGCGGTAACGGCGGGCTTTGCCGTGCTGTTCGTTAAGGTGCTGCACGGCGGCAAGTGGTACTGGAAAGCGCTCGGCTGGCTCGGGTGGATCGGCGCGTTCGTGCTGATCCTGCTGCTGACGTGGCCGCCGATGAAGCGTGTTCCGGCATACGAGGGACGTACGCCGACCTATACCGAGACCGTTTCGCTGGAAAAGGGCGACGTGCGCGGCGTGCTGATCGACGAAGGCAGGGTAGAGCTGTATGCCGGTATTCCGTACGCAAAGCCGCCGGTGGGCGACCTTCGCTGGCGCGAGCCGCAGGATCCGGACGCATGGAACGGCGTGCTCGACGCGGATCATTTTGCGCCGATGTGCATGCAGCCCGTGGAGCAGCCGATCGTCAGCAGCCTCAAACAGATCATCGGATTCCATGATTATCGGATCTCGCTTTCGGACAACTACCGCCCCGCGGTCAGCGAGGACGGGCTCTATGTCAACGTATGGAAGCCCGCGGGCAAGACCGAAGGATTGCCCGTGCTGGTCTATATCCACGGCGGCACGCTGCAGACCGGTCAGCCGTGGTACGGCGATTATGCCGGAACGGGACTTGCGCGCGAAGGCGTCGTCGTGGTGAACCTCGGTTACCGGCTCGGCGTGTTCGGCTATCTTGCGGATGAGGGCTTGAGGGCGGAATCTCCGAACGGCACGACCGGCAACTACGGACTGCTGGATCAGATCAAGGCGCTTGAATGGGTGCGCGACAATATTGCGGCGTTCGGCGGCGATCCTCAAAACATCACGCTTGCGGGCGAGTCCGCAGGCTCCGCAAGCGTCAGCGCCATCTGCACCTCTCCGCTTGCGAAGGGGCTGTTCAAAAATGTCCTCCTCGAAAGCTCGACCGTAGCGTCGATCGAACCGCCGCATTCGTTCCGCACGTTCGACGACGCGATCGCTTCCGGCAAAGAGCTGAAGGAACGGTACCGTGTGAACACGCCGGAGGAGCTTCGCGCGCTCGATGCAAAGACGATCGTGAATGAGGCGTATACCCAGCACTTCATGACGGTCGACGGCTATGCGCTCACCGAGACGCCGTATGAATCGTACCGGAAGGGCGTGCACAACGAGCAGGCGATCCTGCACGGGTATAACTCCGAGGAAAGCGGACCGTTTTTGATCCTCGGACATGCAAGCATGAAAGATTACGAGAAGCGCATCCGCGCGTTCTTCAAGGACAGTGCGGACGACGTGCTGAAGATCTACAGCCCGAAAACCGACGCGGAGGCGAAGGACATGTGGGCGCAGATCTACGGCGCGATCTTCTTCAACTATCCGCATTATTGCCTGAACCGCCTTGCGGCGGAGAACGGCATTCCGGTCTGGGAGTATTACTTCAGCAAGCACAACGGCAGGCTCGGACCGTGGCACAGCGGGGAAATGATCTATGTGTACGGCAATCTGCCGGCAAACTCCGGATTGTTCAACGATGCGGATTACGCGCTTCAGAAAGCCATGACCGGCTATGTTCTGAACTTTGTGAAAACCGGCGATCCGAACGGCGCGGGACTGCCCGCGTGGGAGAACAACACGGATTCGACCCGGCTCATGGAGTTTGGGGAAACGACCGGCATGATCGATGAAAAGTATCTTGCACTGTATGCGGTCATGGATCGCATGGCGGGATGGGGCGCACAGCCGGTCGACGGCGACTGATCGTATATTTTTGGAATACAAAAAATTATTGTTGACAAATAACAGATGAGACGCTATAATATCATCTGTTCGCGGGAATAGCTCATTTGGTAGAGCGCAGCCTTGCCAAGGCTGAGGTGGCGGGTTCGAGCCCCGTTTCCCGCTCCAATATGCCTCCTTAGCTCAGCTGGCTAGAGCACCTGACTCTTAATCAGGGTGTCCAGGGTTCGAATCCCTGAGGGGGTACCAGAAAAAAGCACTTGCAAAAGCAAGTGCTTTTTTCAATGAAGTCGCCCGATAAGGGCTAATGAAGAAAAAAGCGAAAATCCTGTCGCATCGGCGGTAGGATTTTTGTTTTGTATTTTTCATTCTTAAGTTTTCAGTTTTAAGTATTCATTATACCGTGACAGGATTTTCTAAATGAATACTGAAAACTGAAAAATGAATATCTGTTGCGAAAAGCGGCTTTTTTCGATATAATGCAATTGGTGATGGTATGAAGGAAAACATTTTGATCGATAAATCCATTGATTTCGGCGCACGGATCGTTAAGCTGCACCGTTATCTTGTCCAAACGAAACATGAAGCAGTCTTGTCCAAGCAGATTTTACGCAGCGGTACTTCTATCGGCGCGAACGTCAATGAGGCGCAGTATGGCAACAGCAAGGCGGATTTTATTGCCAAGTTTCATATTGCCCTTAAAGAAACGGCAGAAACAGAGTATTGGCTGAATCTGTTGAAAAAGTCTGATTATCTGGATGAGAATATGGCAGCTTCTGTTTTGAATGATTGCCTGGAAATCAAACGGATACTGATCTCATCCATCAACACCACAAAGGGAAATCAAGAGAAAAGCAAAGAGGACTGACATCTCGGAGGTACACGAATGAACAGATGGATTGCAAGGATCGGCGCGGCGATCGTGACGGTTTCGGTATTTTTGTTTGCGCTGTGCATGATCGTGGATTTCACGTTCGGTTCGTATCTTGTGTGCATGTTCCTGCCGCTCGGCTATCTCATGACGGCGGCGGGCTTTCAGCACGAGAGCGGAGAGGACCGGCGCGTTGCGGCGAACGTCGGCGTCGTGCTTGCCGCCATCTATGCGACGCTGATCCTGCTTGTCTATTTTGCGCAGACGACAAGCGTCCGCACGGAAGCCCTGAACGAACAGGCGGCGAAGGTGCTCGATTACCGGCGCGGCGGGCTGCTGTTCAACTACGATCTTTTAGGCTACGGCATGATGGCGCTGTCCACGTTCTTCATCGGGCTGTCGATGCAGGCGGAACGCAGGACGGACAAGTGGCTCAAGGCGCTGCTGATGATCCACGGCGTGTTCTTTTTAAGCTGCTTCGTGCTGCCGATGACCGGCATGTTCAGCGGCATGGCGGACGGCGGCGCCGGAAACGGCGGGACGATCGC
>JAEEGJ010002764.1_pt1 | contig 79503 bp, 59 predicted proteins | sample 8958761 | NCBI WGS metagenome assembly JAEEGJ01 (sample SAMN16246546, study PRJNA631951) | gut metagenome | biome: gut microbiome; feature: rumen; material: RS-attached | host: Bos | place: Iran: Karaj | collected 2018-10 | reverse complement strand
GGAAGGCCTCATGACTCGCGACTCTCGTGCCGTTGAACGTAAGAAGTTCGGCCGCAAGAAGGCTCGTAAGCACTTCCAGTTCAGCAAGCGCTAATCTGCGAATTTGCTTTTCAACAAGGACCTCCGCAATGCGGAGGTTTTTTTATTTTTATATTATATTATTGTAACGTTTGGCAGGTGATGCAATCAATGAAATTGTTACTGCTCTTTATATTGAGCTGTTTTTGGAGTTGTTCCAATTCCGTTGTTGAATTTACGGATGATGATGCTTTCGGTGAGAGTGTCGTCTCTGTTGTAAAAAACAACGTAGAAGTGGGGAACATTTCCAATTCCGACATTTTTGAAAAGACTGAGGTGGAAACTTGGTCCAGTGCTTCGGATACGAATGAACCTGATTCCAACTTGGCTGAGGAACGCAATGTTAATTTAGTTGAACTGGACAGTCTTGATTCCCTGATGGGTGATTTGGAAAGAGAAGGTGTCGTTCCTAAACTTTTTATTTTCCACGATTCCGAGTTGTCCTCTGAATATACTAAAGCATATTTTAAATTTATTGATGCAAAGCGCCATTATTCGTCTTTTTGCTCTACAGAGGATTTTGAAGAATATGGATTCATCAAAATAAGGGGAAACTCAACTGCAAAGGCTCCGAAAAAACCTTACAATATCAAGTTTGAGAAAAAGAAATCTTTTTTTGGAATGGAAAAGGCAAAAAAATGGGTTCTTTTGTCAAATCCGTTTGACCCTACTCTCGTTAGGAATAAATTGATGTACGATATGGCAAGCCAACTGTATTTTGATTATTCTCCAAAATCATATTTTGTGGATGTATGGGTTAATGGGGGATTTGTGGGCAATTATCAGATTGCAGAAAAAGTGGAGTTCCAAGAAAATAGGATCCCGTACAAGATTGAAAATGGTGACTATCTCATTGAACCCGTCGAAAATAAAAAGCGTAAAAAAGCAGGCGTGACCTATATTTATTCGCCCGTTCTTTCCTTAAGACTTGCTTTGGATGAACCCGAGAATCCGTCTCAAGCGCAGATAGATCGTTTTTTGACGGATCTAGAAAAAATAGAGTCTGCCATTGCGTCCCATGATGTCATGGAATATGTCAAGTTTGTTGATTTGCGTTCAATCATTGATCATTATTGGGTTGAGGAGTTTGTCAACAATACGGATTGGCCGAATGGATCTTTCTACTATACGATCCATAATGGAGTCTTGAGGGGCGGCCCTGTGTGGGATTTCGATCTTACGCTTGGGAATACGAGAGTGTCAGAGAACGCGTCAACTATGGATTTTCATCTTAGGAAAATTTGGTGGGAATATCTGTTCCAGGACTCCGTCTTTAAAAAAATAGCATATGAACGTTATTTGCAGATTTTCCCATATTTTGACAATCTTGTCAATGATAATGAATTGGGGGCAAACAAACTTGACTCTCTGCTTGATTTTTTCAGGGAATCGTTCGAACGGAATTATTCTGATTCTGGATGGGCTTATTGCGGTGCGAGCAATTTAACAGTCGATTCAAGTATGCGCCAGCTCACCTGCCCGTACAATCCTGAGCCTCGCCCGACTTTTGATGAAAATATTCTTTTTTTGAGGGAATGGGTTTCGCAAAGGAATTTAAATTTAATAGGGCTGGTTAGCCGAGAACTGAGCGAATTGGCTGATATAGAAATGAGCCTTGACAAGATTCTTGCGATACAGGATTCCATATTTGCCCATTAAATCAGATGGTGCGTCTGTTGCGGAAAATGGGGGCTGGAATGGCTTTTTCCTGTTCTGCCATCTAGCAACTCTTTCCTAGTTTTTCTATATTTAGGCCCGCCTTGGCAATTTCGCCTGGGTGAAACCAATCACCGGTTTGCGAGAGTCGCTTCGGTGGCACCGTCCAGACCCCTGGGTCCGCCCGATGCTTTGCGGCTTAGTTGCAGACTGGGTAGTTATAACCGAAAAGGAAAACATATTATGGCAAATCTGCCTTCCGTTGAAGACCTGCTTGCTGCAGGCTCCCACTTTGGTCACCAGACTCAGCGCTGGAACCCGAAAATGAAACCCTACATCCTGGCGGAAAAGAACGGCATCTACGTTCTTAACCTCTCCAAGACCCGCGACCTCCTCGAAGAAGCCGCCAAGGCCGCCGCCAAGATCTCCGAATCTGGCAAGACCGTGCTCTTCGTCGGCACCAAGCCCACTGCCCGTCAGTGCGTGCTCGACGCAGCTGCCACTTGCAACCAGTTCTCCGTCACCAACCGCTGGCTCGGTGGTATGCTCACGAACTTCCAGACGGTTCGTAAGTCCATCAAGAAGATCGACAAGATCGACGCCATGGAACAGGACGGTACTTTCCAGGCCCTCTCCAAGAAGGAAGTGCTCGACAAGAACCGCGAACGCGAAAAGCTGCTCGGTGTGTTCGGTGGCATCCGTGAAATGGTGAACCTCCCGGGCCTCCTGGTCGTGACCGACCTCGCCCACGAAAAGATTGCCGTGGCCGAAGCTCGTCGCCTCCACATTCCTATCATCGGTATCTGCGACACGAACGTCGATCCGACTCTCGTGGACTACCCGATTCCGGCCAACGACGACGCCGTGAAGTCCCTCAAGCTCATTGTGGACTACATCGCCGCCAACGTGAAGCCGCGTACTACCGACAAGAAGGGCTCCAAGGAAGAAGTGAAGAAGTTCGACAACGGCGAGGACAAGTAATATGCAGATTACCGCTTCCCTCGTTAACGAACTCCGCCAGAAGACTGGCGTGGGCATGATGCAGTGCAAGAAGGCCCTCGTCGAAACTGACGGCGACATGGACAAGGCCGTGGAACTCCTCCGCAAGCAGGGTGCTGCCGTTGCTGCCAAGCGCGCCGACAAGGCCGCCAAGGAAGGCCGCATCTACCTCGTGGAAACTGCCGACAAGGCCGCCGCTTTCGAACTCTCCTGCGAGACCGAACCGGTGTCCAACAACGACGACTTCGTCGCCCTCGCTGCTCTCGCCGTGAAGGCTGTCGAGACTCAGGCTATCTCCTCTGTCGAAGACCTCAAGAACGCTGTCGTGGACGGCAAGAAGGTGAACGATGTGCTCCAGGACGTGCTCGTCAAGATCCAGGAAAACATCGACTTCCGCAAGTTCGCCGAACTCAAGAAAGTCCCGAACTCCGTGTTCGGTGTCTACAGCCACATGAAGGGCAAGATCGGTGTCATCACCGAACTCGCTTACGAAGGCTCTGCCGACGAAGCTGCTCTCAAGGCTGCTGCTAAGGACATCGCTATGCAGGCTGCCGCATTTGCTCCGGTCGCCCTGAACGATTCCGCCGTCCCGGCCGAAACCATCGAAAAGGAAAAGGAAATCGCCAAGGCTCAGATTGAAGCTTCCGGCAAGGCTCCGAAGCCCGAATTCCTGCAGCGCCAGATTGACGGCCGCGTCGCCAAGGTGCTCAAGGAAATCGTTCTCGAAGATCAGGAATTCTTCATGTCCGAAAAGAACCCGAAGAAGCTCAGCGTCAAGGACTACCTCCAGGAAGTCGTTGCCAAGCAGCTCGGTCTTTCCAGCTTGAAGGTCGTGAACTTCATCCGCTTCGAACGCGGTAACTAAGAGGTTGTCATCCTGAACGCGACAGCGCGAAGGATCCAGACCGTAAATTGAATTGGTCGCTCCCTTGCGGGGCGGCCAGTTTTTTATATTCTCGTATAAACGAATGAACATCGGGAGAAACAAATGAAATTATACTCGCAGATTGCTGCTGGAATCGTTATATCGATCGCTTTGGTTGCTTGCGGGGACGACTCGTCGTCTAATGCGAAAGAAGAATCTGAACAAAGTTCTTCTTCTTTAGAAGATAAAATTTCTTCTAGCGAAACTGAGCCTGAAAGCAGTTCGTCCGTAATACTCTCTACTATAATTAATGAAGATTCTACCATTGTTGATCCTCGTGATTCCAAGACATATAAAGTGATTAAGGTCGGTGACCAAATTTGGATGGCGGAGAATATGAAGTATTCCCCTGAAGACGCTCCTTGCGAAAAAGGCGTTGGGGATGAATGCCTTTATACGTGGGCCGAGGCGATGGGGAAGGATACCGTTTACAATCGCAAGTGGCTGGCAATCGGTGATTCGACCGGCTTTCAGGGGCTTTGTCCTCCCGGGTGGCATGTCCCTTGTGCGAAAGAGGGTGAGGCGCTGAAAAATGGTTTGCGCTATCTCCTTCCGCTGGAATTTGATAGTGAACATTTCTGTGCATCAGTGGTTCAAGAGGATATGGTTACTGACGAGGGCAACCCTGATAAATACTGCGAACTGTACGGTGTCGGAGGCGTTTCCAATGGCTTCAACATGCATTTGAGCGGGTATGAAAGCGGATTTTGGCTCATCGAAGAAGATAGGGATCCCTTTACCTGCAGAATTGCAAATGCGGTGACCTTCTGGGGTGCTTCAATTTGGGTGAGCGACATCCCGAATAATCGAAAAGAACAGCTGTTTAACCTTCGCTGCGTGATGAACGCAGATAAAGATGATGCCGAGTAAAAGGTGAACTTATGAAAAAGAACTTTATATTCTCGTCGGTAGCCCTTACTCTGCTTGCGCTGTGCGCCTGTTCCGACGAAAAAAGTGGATTTGACCCGTTTAGCGCGGACGAATTTCAGTGCAAGGTGACCTCGGGCTCGGGCTGGGTCAAGCAAGAGATTGTAGACCCGTCTACTGGCAGGAGCGTTGCTAAGGTGGAAGAACGCGGCAATCGCTTGATGGTTACCATGGATGAAGACCTGTACGGGCTGAGCTCGGAGGCGGTCTATAAAAAATGCGATTCTTTGGGAGTGAGGTCGTCTATTTTTGATGAAGGCTCATTTGTCTGTGATGGCTCCCATATCGCGTATACAATGACGTTTCCAAAGGAGGGAGCGAATTCCCTGAGCGAAATCAAGCGTGGGATGCAGGAAGACTGCGACAATTACGAAGCGAAAAAAGACCGCGTATCTTCGTCGTCCATTGAAAGTTCGTCCAGTGCGATGTCTTCGTCGAGAATTTCCTCGTCGTCCCGTATGTCGTCTTCTTATTCATCGTCTTACTCTTATTCCTACTCGTCTTCCAGAGAGTATTCCTCCTCTTATTTGTTCAGTTCGTCCTCCTCTGTTGACGAAACCCAGTATGTCTATACGTATAGAGGCAGCGGGCAGTACAATGGTACAGGCTGGGCTGTCTATATTACAGGCAATTGCGCCGATTCCGAATGCTTCCAGGACTTTGAGACGTTTGAATTCTTCTCTGCGACTGTCACGACGAGTACGGAAGGTGTCGATGGTGGCAAAGCGCTTCTTTTGCCGGGCGAACAGTACCTTGTGTTGCCCTGGGATATGGACAAGAGAATAAACGTGGGCTCTCTGGACTTTTACTTCAAGCCGGGCGACGATTTCGACGAACAGGGTAATTATGCGCTCGTTGGCAATGATGGTGCGCGAATGAACGTGTTCTATAAGAGGGGCTACTTGTACTTCTACAAGAACTTGTCCAATATCTTCGTATCGGTGTCTGCGCCGGCGTCGCTTAAAAAGGGCGAATGGAACCGGATTACGGCCGAATGGAATGCCGAATCGGGCCTTATCGCGATATTCCTCGACGGCAAGCAGCTCGCTAGCCAGAAGACGGAGTATCCGTACTATAGCCCCTCCGAACGCGGACGCAACGACAATGTCGTGATTGTCGGTTACAAGAGCGACTGCTGCCTGGGCGACCTCAGCATGAATTACTTTGGCAAGGGAGCCTTCGACAATATCAAGGTGGTGAGCGAAAACGTCTTTGAAATCACCGAGACCCTGTCAAGCTCCAGTGTGGTGTCCAGCAGCTCGGAAGAGCCTGTTTCGTCGGATTCGGCAGAAGAATCGTAATACTACTTGTCTATCTCGACGACCTTCTTGTTGTTCGTGCTGCCGAGAACCACGCGCACATCGCGCTTGTGGACCTTGAAGTAATCGGCGAGCAATTCGCAGATGGCCTCGTTGGCTGCCCCTTCAACTGGAGGGGCCTTGACTTCGACCTTGTAGCTGCCGTCGGGTAACGCAGTAACGCTTTCGCGCTTGCTACGGGCGTGTACTTTGATGTTGATTCTCATGTAGGGGCGTGGCTTACGCGGTTATGCGATGACCTTGCCGACCGGGTTGATGCCGGGGGCGGCAGGGCGCACCGTCTGGGGAATCTCTTCGCGTTGGTCGTTTTCCATGGCGGCAAGGAGTTCCTCTTGCCCGCGGATAAGCGCGCGGCAACGGATAAAGTAATTGTTGCGCAACTGCTTGAGCTGCTCAATCTCTGCGCGGAGGTCTTCGGCTTCGCGTCGGGTGTTCTCCACTTCGCGGACGGCCCTGGCCTTGGCTTCGGCAATAATCAGTTCGGCTTCCTTTTCGGCGCTAGCCTTGACTTCGTCGACCGTCTTCTGCATCGTCACCACGGCGTCTTGGATGGTCTTTTCAATTTGTCTGTAATAGTTCACGCGCTCTTCGGCAATCTTCAGCCGCTCGGTCAGGTCGGTGCGGTTGCGGGACATTTGTTCGAAAGCCGTGGCCGCGGTTTCGAGGAAGGCCTTGACTTCTTCGGCGTCGATGCCGCCCAAGCTTTTCTTGTGGAATGTCTGGTTGCGAATGTCTAGCGGTGTGAGTTCCATTTTGAGCCTTCTGGTGAGATGTTGCTTATCTTGTAAAAAAATACATAATAAAGTTTTTTTTGACAAATTGCCCCGATTAAAACGTATATTAAAAGAGATTGAATTGCTGAAGGGGACAGTTCATGTTTGGGATTGCACGGAAAATATGGGCGAGGCAGGAAACCCTTGAAAAAAGGCTTTTCTGGATTGTCTTGGCGATTGATACGTTCGTTTCTTTCGCGAGCATCATTCTAACCGCAGTGGAGCGGGTTAGCGACCTTGCTACAATCTTCTGTGCGGTTATCTGTACGATGTGCATACTGACGGGGCTCCTTGTATACAAGACTTCGCACACCTCGATAGGCTATTTTTTCCTGATAGGCTTTTTTTCTTGCGTTGCCACCCCGGTGATGTTCTTTTTGTGCGGTGGAATCAACAGCGCGATGCCGTTCTTCTTGCTTACCGGGCCTTTCATGTGCAGCTTTGTCAGCAATCGCTTCTTCAAGTTTTTTGGGGCTGCTTTTACTTTGCTTGTCGGGCTTGCGGTTATCGTTGTGTCGTGGATGTTCCCGGAATGGGTGACGGTACCCCCGGGCGAATCAGTGGTGTACCTGGATATCTCCGTGAACTACCTGCTGTTCGGAGCGGCCCTCTTTGGAACGTGCTCTTATGCGGTGCAGGCGTACATGAACGAATGCCACCAGAAAGACGAACTCCTGAAAAAGATTGAGGACCAGTCTCGCCGGGACGACCTTACCGGGCTCTACAATCGACGTTACTTTGTTCAATATCTCGAAGATGTCGTGTGGCAGAATAGGGACGGGTTCTATGTGGTGATGTTCGATATCGATGCCTTTAGGCAGGTTAACGCCACTTATGGAAGAATCTTTGGCGATTCCGTGATATGCGCCGTGAGCCGCCAGATCGGGCTTGGAGTTTGCGGGGATATTGGCGAGCGTGCGATACGCTTTAGCGGGGAAACCTTCGCATGCATCTTGAAGGCCGATTCCGAGATAGAGGCTTTCTCCAAGGCGGACCAGATTCGCGAAATGGTGGCGAACCTGCAGTGGGAAGAATTTCCCATGCTCCATGTGACCGTGAGTGGCGGGGTGATTCCCTGCGTGACCGGGGATTCCTACGACAAGAGGACCATCGTGCGCATGGTGGACGACCTCCTGTTTGCGGTAAAGCGCAAGGGCGTCAACCAGGTCAAGATATTCACGGGACTCAGTTTCTCCTGATATATGTTGATAAATTGTTGATTAATTGTAGGGCGGTCGGGGGATATTGCCTTTTTCGCGCTGAAATTGGGAATCTAGGCCCTCTGACCCCTTGATTTGCGGCGTATTTTTACTAAATTTGCGACTCATAGAAAATTGTATCTATAAAAAGGTTTTATCATGAAAAGAACATTCCAGCCTCACAATCGCAAGCGCGTCAACAAGCACGGTTTCATGGCCCGCATGGAAGACCGTTGGGGTCGCGCCGTCCTTAGCCGTCGTCGTGCCAAGGGCCGCAAGCGTCTGACCATCAGCGATACCATCTATAAGAAGTAAGTCGGGGTTGGCTTATAGCCACTCTGCGTTCTTATCGGCTGCCAACGCAGCCCGCTTATCGGCAAGTTGCCATCCAGGGAAAGTTCGTCCGTTCGCCATCGCTATCGATGAAATGGATTGACAGTCCGGATGGTTCTTGTCGTTTCTGTTTTTTGGCAAAAAAGAAAAACGGCAACGCCGTTTACCGCAACAAGTGTCGCAGGGTCTTGCGGCCATTGTTTTTTGGGATGGTCCCCAAAATCGAGAAACCCGTCTGGGCGATGATTATCGTGACCGACCCCGCCCCACGGATGACTTCGGAGCGCCTTCGGGAATCCGCCATGAAGCTCTTCCGCAAGATGGGATGGGAATCCCAGGGAGAACCGGGAGATGTGGGAGAAGATTAAGGAAGTTCTCGGGAAGGCGCTGATAGTCCCGATCCGGATTTACCAGGTCGTCCACCCGTTCTTCTTTTTCGGGGTATGCAGGTTCCGCCCGACGTGCTCTCAGTATGCAATCGAGGCGATCCGCGTACACGGCCCCTTCAAAGGTTTCTATCTTGCTGTTTTTAGAATATTGAGATGCAACCCCTTCTGCAAGGGCGGCTATGACCCGGTTCCGCCCAGAAAGGACAACAAATGAACAAGAATACCATTATCGGTTCCATCCTCATGGCCGTCATCGTCATCTGGTGGATGACGACGAACTCTGCGAACGCCAACGCGAAGGCCGCAGCCGAAGCCAAGGCCCGCGAAGCCGCCGCTGCCGAGGCCGCCAAGTCGGAAACCGCCGACCAGCTGGTTCTTCCGGTTGCGGAACCCGAAGTCAAGGCTGCTCCGGTTCTCGGGGCTCCTGCCGCCGACAAGGCTCCCGCTGACAGTGCCGTGGCCGATTCCTCTACCGCTGCAGCTGACTCCGCTACCGCCGACAGCGTAGCCGCAAAGCCCGTGATACTTCCGCGCACGGTGACGGTCGAGACGGACAAGTTTATCGTGACTCTCGACAACAAGGGCGGCAAGGTCCGCAGCGTTATCGTGAAAGCCCTGGCTGACAGTGCCGGCAACTTCCCGGAACTCATCCAGGATACGACTCTCGGTGCCCTCGACCTCACTCTCGGCAAGGCCGACCTGAGCGAAGCTCTGTTCGCGGTCGATGCACCGGAATGGATTACTGTTGACGCCGATACGAGCGTCCAGTTCGTCTTCGAAGATGTCGGCGGAAACAAGGTCATCCGTAGCTACGCCTTTACCAAGACGGGTGTTGCCGTGCGTCAGGTGAACCGCTTCGTCGGTTTCCAGCCCAATGAATACAAGCTCGCTTGGAAGGGCGGCATGAAGGAAACGGAAGAATTCCCGAAGGGCAAGAGCTTCGGCGGTACCAGCTACTTCTTCAGCGAAGTGATTTTCAATAACGGCGAGAACGTCGAACGCGAGATGGTCCGCGATACCGAATCCTTCAAGAGCGACAAGATGGTCTGGGCGGGTATCCGCCGCAAGTACGTGGCGATGTCGGTGCAGTTCGACAAGCCGTCCCCGGCGGTCTTGCAGGCCAAGCCCATGAAGCTCGACAGCGACAAGGATCCCGGTACGTACCAGATTTCCTTGAGCGACTACCTGCGCGGCAGCGACTCCCTGAGCTACGACTTCATGATTCTCCCGTTGCAGTGGGACGAGGTGGAAGCCCTGGACAAGGATTACGAGAAGGTCATCGTGAGTGGCTGGACCTGGTGCGGTGCGAACGTCTGGTTCGTATGGATTTGCAAGGTGCTTCTCAAGCTGTTGAAGTTCTTCTACGCGCTTATCCCGAACTACGGTGTCGCCATCATCCTCGTGACGTTCATTGTCCGCGGCATCACGACTCCCTTTACCGTCAAGCAGCTCAAGTCTACCCGCGGCATGGCCAAGCTCAAACCGCAGATTGACGAAATCAACGTGAAGTACCGTAGTGACCCGCAAAAGAAGCAGGCCGCCATCATGGAACTCTATGCGAAGAACGGCGTGAACCCGCTTTCCAGCTGCACGGGCGGTTGCTTCCCGATGCTCATCCAGATGCCTATCTTCATGGGCCTCTTCTTCGTGCTCGGTCGCGCCATGGAACTCCGCGGCATGCCCGCCTTCCTCTGGATTACCGACCTCAGCCGTAGCGATGTGGTGTGGAGCGGTATCAGCATCCCGTTCGTGATGCCTTCCGGCCTCGCCATCCTCCCGTGGATCATGGTCGTGTCCACCTACTTCCAGACGAAGGTCACCATGAGCGGCAGCGCCGGCATGGATCCGGCCCAGCAGAAGATGATGGTGTGGATGATGCCTGCCATGATGTTCCTGTTCAGCGCGGTGATGCCTTCCGGCCTCGTGCTCTACTGGATTGTCTCGAACATCTGGAGCATTATCCAGTACAAGGTCATCAACCGCAATCTTGTGCCGGCTACGACTTCCTCCAAGCTTAACGGCAAGGAAGTGAAGGACGCTGAAATCGTAAAGAAGTAATTTCACATTACTCATTTCCAATTTCACATTGAAAAAGGACCGCGCTGGCGGTCCTTTTTTTGCTTGCAAACAACGTTTTGAAATATTGCAACGATTGATTTTGTATGAAGTTTAGAGCATATTTATGTGTGATTTTCGTCACACACTCTCGAGCCGTTCCTGGTTTTGGATTGGTGGCAAAGGAGGTTTCCTTTATGATGGTTGAAATTAAAAGACTGATTGTGGCTGCTCTGGCAGCGTTTGCGTGTGTAGGCATGTGGGGGTGCGGAGATTGGTTTGATGAGGAAACCCATTTTGAATGGGCTGAACATAGAACCGAAAAATCTATTGTCGGCTTTATTGACGATTCTCTGGTGATAACGTATAATGCGCGCAACTGGTATGAGGTTAAAGATGAAAATGACGACCAAGTTGGAAGCGGCAAAGGAAATCAGGCTATCTTCGTTTACAATTATCGAGTGCAGTTAGATGGGCCGGTGTTTATGGATTCGCTGGACAACGGCATGGAGGAGAATTTTAACTATGGCTTGGGGCAATTGAGCGATTCGGTTATATGGGGCGGAAATGTAAATCATTTGACAAACGATATGGGGAATGTGTATTCCTTTTGGAAGATAGGCCAAAAGCCGTACAAGGTGAAAGTCAAGGAAAATAAGGACGGATGCTCGGTAGGCTTTAATGTGAGGAAGCTTAGAACATGGCTTGATGGAAAAATTTATGCGCAGGGCAGTAAGTTGACTCGTGGTGGGGATACCTGTCAATATGCGATTTTGGACTCCGTTGCAAAAAATCTTACGTACAAACGTTTTGGCGACGACTTGAAGTGGATTCAGAAGTGTGACGACGTAAGAGCTTGGGAAAAAGATGTGTATTGTGTAATTCTCGATGATGAAAGTGGAAATAGTATTATTTTAAAAAATCAATTTGATACAATTCCAAATTCTAGAAGGTTTTATATAGGGGGATTTTGGGGAAGTATGGTAAAAATGAATGGAAATATCTGTAGCTTGAAAGATGAAAAAATCACTTGTTCGGATGTGACATGGCGAGGTGATGGGTTGAAGTTTTATAAAGATGACGAGGTTGTCGTAGATTTAAATTTATAAGCTAAGGAATGTTATGAGAAATATTCTTTTATTTGTAGTGTTTGCTATTGCAGGCTGTTGGGCTGTTCCTAAACCGATGGAATCGGTTGCCAACTACAATATTCTTATGGTCCATGGAGCCTATGGTTCGGATAAAGGTATTGAAAATTGCTCTGATGAAACTCCTGAAGCTGTAAATGCGAACGTGTATCTGACAACAAACGAGGAGGGAGCAAATATTGGGTATTATCACAAACAAGGTCGGTTGACAAGTTGGTTGGAATCGCTGGTGTTTGAGGATAGCACGGTTTATGATTCCATCAATCCCTTTGCTCAAGGTACGCCTTATATTTACTCATGGCGAGCCTTTACCAATCCGGCGAATAGTTCCATCAACAACGCCCGCGAATTGGGAGATAGAACATGGAAGGGGTGCGGTCAGAGAAGAGCTCTTGCAGAGGAAGCTCAAGAAGTGAAGGCTTCATGGTATGATGTAAAAAAAGATTCAACGTATATTGGTCAGTTTGCGCTTGAAATCATCCGCCAAAATCCAGACCTCTATCGACAACTGGCTTCTCGCTACATCCTTATCGGGCACAGCATGGGCGGAGTCGTTTCACGTGAATATGTGCAAAATAGCGATTACTATCATCAGGACGTTGATAAAATCATAACGCTGGATAGCCCGCACGAGGGAACGGGTGCGCTCAACATGCAACTTGGTTTGCTATTATTTTGTAATAAAAAAGCGCAAAAAAGGTTTAAGGAGAACAGAGCATGAAACATCTGTTGAACAAGTTTGAAATTGAAAGACTGCTTGCTGTTTTGACGCTGGCGTTTGTATGCATATGCATGTGGGGGTGTTCTGATGTGGATTTCCGTTGGGAACCTGGTCGCAGTGGGGCGAAGGTTGTTGGTTTCGTTGATGATTCCTTGGTTATGGTTGGGGATTATCGGTGTTGGAGTGAAATTACGGATCGGTGGAATGGCGAATATATTGATTTAGACGGTTGTGGCCGCGAACGCCTGTGTGTTTATAATTACCGTGTCCAGGAAGATGGTCCAAGATGGTGTGATTCGCTTTCAAGTGAGGACATGACTGGGATATTTGGTGGTCAGATGGCGGATTCTGTGATTTGGGGTGGTGAAGTTTCGAAATCTGTTCAATTATGGAAAATAGGCGAAAGACCGCATGAAATAAAATTGACAAAAAAGAGTGAAGGTTGTTCTGTTGAATTTAGGATAAGCTCATTAAAGCAGTGGCTTGACGGAACATTTATAGGTAGGAGTGGCGAATCGTTGGCCGCCGATGCCGATACCTGTAATTATGCGGTCTTGGATACGGTGGCAAGAACGCTGACCTACAAGCGATTGGATGAGGGCTTGGAATGGATAAAGGAATGTGACGATGTTAGGGCTTGGGGGAATGAAGTGTATTGTGTAATCCTTGATAGTGAAGGAGAAAAAAGTCTTGTTTTAAAAAACAAACAGGACTCGATTTCCGCACCTCGAAAATTTGCAATTGGAGGCTTTTGGGGTGATATGATTAAACTGAATGGGAACATCTGTAGCATAAAAGATGATTCAATTACCTGTTCTGATGTAACATGGAGAGGTAATGAATTAAAGTTTTATCGAGATGATGAGGTGGTTGTTGAGTATTGATATATGGTAAGAAAAATGAAAAAATTGATAATAGTTCTGCTTGTTATTGCAAATGCGTGTTGGTCTGTTCCCAAGCCAATGGAGTCTATTGAAAACTATAATGTGATGGTTATCCATGGGGCGTATGGTGCGGAAAAAGGCTTTTTAGACGAAAAGGATACCAACGAGGCCTATTATGCAGGAACTTCCCTTGAAAATGGAGCAACTTTAGGTGCTTATGACAATAGTGACCGCATTACGAATTGGATGTCCACAAAGATTCTTGAAGAACCGGGATGGACAGAGAAAGAAGATTATGTTAAAAATTCCTATGTGTACAACTGGCGCTCTTTTTCGAATCCGGCGAACACTTCGCTGAACAACGCCCACGAAATGGGTGATAGAACGTGGATTTTAAAGGATACAAAATACAAGCATCGCCGTACGCTGTTTGAAGAAGCTCAGGAAGTGAAGGCTGTTTGGTATGATGCCGTGAATGATTCAACTCATACAGGTCAAGATGCTCTCCAAATTATCCGTCAGAATCCCGACCTCTATCGACAACTGGCATCCCGCTACATCCTTATTGGTCACAGCATGGGCGGAGTCGTTTCCCGAGAGTACGTGCAAGGCAACTTCTACAATGGCGATGTGGATAAGATAATTACGCTTGATTCCCCGCACGAGGGCACTGGTGCGTTGAACATGTTGATTGAAAAGAGTATAAGAGAAGAATCTTTCTGGAACTTGACATGTACGAATTTTTTAAAGGCCGCTCCGTTGGTTGCGGGCCTTGCGACAACCTTGTTTTTATCGAAAGGTGCAGAGCCCGCAATTTATGCTGGAATTGTGATGATGGCCGAAGTATTTGCCATTGAAGAAGTTGGCAATGCTTTGGCATATGCGTTCGCTCCCGAAATATACTATTACGATGATCCCTTGGTCCATTATGTCGATCCCCTTCAGCATGGTTATGGAACCATTGACTCGTTGAATAAACTCGATTTTGAAAATAAAGTTGACTCTCTTCCCATGTTTAGAATTCTGGCGAGTAGAGATGGAATGACTTTTACCGACCCGGAATTACTGGATCTAGGCGTATTCAACTATCTTGGCTATTTGCTCCCAGATAACTTTATTTTCCCGATTGCGAACTACGGGGCACAACTAATGGGAACGGGTGATTGGTCTGCCCGTACCGTGAATGCCCTAGTGTCTTCTTTGCTTGGCTTTTCCGGGATGCCGATGCAAGATAACGGAAGCAGTATTGTTCCTGCCGCGTCTAGTGAAGGACGAAATGTGGGTGTCCTTAACGACACTCGTGTTGATGTCAAACGTGAATATTTCAATGCGGCTCCTGCTGCATCAGGCGAAGTTGCGACAATGCTAGGTGATTTTACGTCTGTTGGTGATTTGTCGTCCATTTTGGAAATCACCTCGGTTGCGATGCTCCTTATTGATGCTTTCGCTTGGACAGGTGTGTCTGATGGTGCGAAAATTGCTTTGGGTATCGGGACTGCTGTGGTTGCGAGTTCTTATGTTGGTGCTGCTTTGTCTACGGGAATTTACGACCTTGTCAAGTCACACAGTATTCCTCTTCAAAAAAATTACCTTGACGACATGAAGGCTGCAAAGAACACCTTCTCTCCGATTGGTTTGTCAGAGGGTTCTTCTTATACCCCATACCTCATGGAAGACTTTCTCTATGAGCGTCCTTTCGTGAACCTGGCGTTGAACGATACGGCGACATTGAACCAACTTCAGGGAATGTCCTCTACAGCCCGTGAAAAATCTACCTTGAACCGCAACTGTTATTACATTGGTTCAAAGAATGGAGTAAACTGTGCTTTGGGCTTGTTCAAATCACCTAATGACTTGACGTTGACCCATAAGAATCAATCCCTTTCGGGCTTGACAACGCCTCTCCGTTTCAAGTCGGAGTCCGACTGGTCCAAGATGGGCGTGAAGGTGGACCGCTGGGAAAAAGTGGACGGACTTACCCCTGAAGGAAAGGATACCTCGGACTATGTTCCTATTCGCCATGTGGAACGTTATGAAGTTCCCGCGATTACGGTCGAGGACTGGATAAACAAGTACTCTTTTGTCGTTGATGACCTGATGCCGCATAGGTTACGCCAGATCCGCATGAATTTCAATTTCGTTACTGAGATTGCTTGGGAGTGCGATATTACAAAAGCAGAGGATGATGACAAAGCCTGTAAGGTATATCAGCGTAGTGCTGGCGAACCTTGGGGCGAGCCGAAAAAGACTGTTCGTCATCCGGTCAAGAAAAATGGCCTGTTCGATTTTATTCCCGATGATTATGGCATAACAAATAAGTTGGCAATCCAAAAGGACAACCAGAACACGGTCACGATTTCGACGGTGAACAAGATAGGCCTTTCCAATACACAACGATTCTACAGTATTGCTTGATTTTGTACAAAATATAGAGTATATTTGTGTGTGATTGCTGTCACATATTTCTGGGCTGTGTCTGGTTGTGGATAGGTGGCAAAGGAGGTATCCTTTATGATGGTTGAAATTAAAAGGTTGCTAGCTGTTTTGGCGCTCGCATTTTCGTGCGTAAGCATGTGGGGATGTGGAGATGATGTTCGATTTCTTGAATCAGGTTCAAGGAAGGAGGGTAGTTTTGTTATGGTTAGCGATACAACTGCTCTTTTGGCTGTGTATTATTATGATCATTATGAAAGACATAGTGGGGCTGATTGGGAAGAATGTACCAAGATGGGAATGCGGTTGGTTGATACTCGTGGAACGGAATACTGTTATTGGGAAGGATTGATAGATTCGTGTTCTGGTTTGAAGATTGAACCGCTAAGTGATTCTACAGTATTGTATTTAGGCCGAAACGGAGACGAATGGTTTGAATATTATTTTTGGAAGATAAAAGAAAATCCGGTTCTAAAAAAAGCCAAATGGGAGAACGGACGACTGCCTATATCCCTTAACGCAGCGCTTATGCGCACATGGAAAAACGGCAAATTTCTTTTCAAGTATTATGACAAATTTGCTTTGCTAGACACTGCTGCGAATATAATCACGCAGATTACGAAGGAAGAGGCTGGTTGGCCCGATGATGTAGATGATGCGCAATATTTCGGAGATGATTTGTTTACAATCGTTTTGTATCCGAATAAGTTTAGTTTTTCTATTGTGCGCAATGGGGTTGACACTTTATCAACTTTTTATGAAGAACCGCCTAATGATTATGATGAACGACATGAACGTTTTAATGGACGTTATATAAGCAGAATGAAAGAAGATGGGTGGTATTTATATTCGACCGATAGTAACTGGCAAATTTCCAAGGAACCAGTAGCCAGATACCGCGATCAACGTTATTTTGCCCCTTTAAATCACGAGTAAATCAAATATGAAAAAGAAAATAATAGTCTTGTTTGCCTTAGTTCTAGCAAATAGTTTGTACGCCTCTTGGCCCATGGAAAGTGTGAACAGGTACAACGTAGTGCTTGTACACGGTGCCGCAGACAGATGGCAGGGATTGGACTGTGAAAATGGTGATCCTAGAGCTAACGGGAGAGATTATGAAGAATCATATAATTCAAGAGAAGGTATTGTTACAGATGCGTCTACGTGCCATCCAGACACCGTTCAAGTTCCTGATGCCGATAATTCTGGTGCAGTGAAGGATTCCGTATTTACGAGATGCGATACGGCGTACTACAATCCTGCCCGTATTGGTGGGGTTAAAATGTCTAGCGGTAAAATTGGCGGAACGGCTGCTGGCATGATGAAGGAAATGGTTCCCTTCCTGAACGACGAGCTTTTCGATACTCCGAATGCTGCTTATCTCCAACGTCCATTTGTACATCCTGCAGGATCTCCTGCGCTTAATGGAAACGAAATCGGTCAATCAAACTGGAAGGGAGCAAATAAATGCTCTGCTCGTCGTTCGCTTATTGAGGAGGCCCAGGAGTTCAAGGCTCATGGGCAGGATACCTTGAAAATGTTCCGCGAGAGTCCCGTCGATCAATACCGCACCATCCCTTCCCGCAATATCCTCGTCGGCCATAGCATGGGTGGTGTGGCAATTCGCGAGTATGTGCAGGGCCCAAACTACAAGAGGGATGTTGATAAGTTTGTGACTCTTGATAGTCCTCATGAGGGAACGGGAGCGTTGAACGCTCTTCTTGATTTGGATGAGTGGAGGCATCAATTGGGAGACGGTTTTTCTAGCAGTATATATGCCGGAATGTCTGCGGCGGGAATTGCTTTGCTGGCTGTGGGTAAAACGCCTTCGGTTATTTATCCAACATTGATAACGATGGCCGTTAGTTTTGGTGGTGATGCTTTGCAACAGGTCGCCAAAGAACTGGCGTGGAACTTGTATTTTGAGGATCATGGCTATGATTATAGATATGACGATGGGCTTGTAGCCTATATTGACCCAGAAAAGAAGAGTTCTGGAATTAATAACTTGAAGGGACGGGCTGCTGACTCCACGTTTCCAATGGCAAGACTGTTGGGATCGGAAAACAGCATGACTTTTACGGATCCGAATTCGTCTTTTAGGGAGTATTTCAATCTGGTTGTACCTGAAATCATTAGTGTGCCATTGATGAATGCTGGTTATCACTTTTTTGGAGGAGATGGTTCTACGACAGTTAGAGTGGTTAATGCTGAAACTGGCTTTTTGCTAGGGATTGCTGGCATTACTGTTCAGGAAAACGGGTCGGCGTTAATACCCACGTCGTCTGGCCTTGCTAGCAATACTGATGCCCTAGAATCTGGTAAGGTGGATATCGTTCGAAAAACATATAATGCTGCTGTTCATGCAGAAACGGGAGACCAGAATATTTTTACTGATATCTTTACACCTGTTGGCTTGTCCATGATTGCGACGGATGTCGCGTTGAGTATTTGGTGTTCCGCCTGTGCTGCTGCGGCTAAAGTTGCTATAGGAGTGACCGGCTCACTATACTTGGTTGGGGGAATAACTGCATCAACATATTTAGGAGTTCAGGATTTGATAGAATCTCATGATATACCGAAAAATTTAGATTTTCATAGAAGTCATTTTGGTGAAATGAAAAATTATTCAAAGATCCAAGGGAAGTCGCAGAATGTCACTCCTTACCTTATGGAAAATTTTCTCTATGAAAAGCCGTTCGTAAACTTGGGACTTTTTGTGTCGGATTCAACCTTGCGGGCTGTAGAACCGGGGTGCTACTATGAGGCTGACGATGCAAACAAACAGCAACTTTGCGAGATTGGCCTGTACGGTGCCGATGGAAAAGTTGTTGCATCGAATGGGAAAAAGAATTATTCAGAGTTTAGAAAGGGCGATTTGAAATTCCATTCCGAATCCGACTGGTCCAAGATGGGCGTGAAGGTGGACCGCTGGGAAAAGGTGGATGGCTTAAAGCCTGATGGTAGCGATAATCCGGGTGGTGTCCCCATCCGTCATGTGGAACGTTACGAAGTTCCCGCGATTACGGTCGAGGACTGGATAAACAAGTACTCTTTTGTCGTTGATGATTTAATGCCTCATCGCCTCCGTCAAATCCGTATGAATTTTAACTATCAGGAGGAAATCGCATGGGAGTGCGATATATCGAAGAGTCCGGAGGCTAATGATGCCTGTACTGTCTATGGACGCTCTGGTGGAGGTGCTTGGACAAACCCGATTGTGATCGTAGATTCTGTGGAAACGGATAGTGGAAAAATTGAACGAAGGATAACAATTGACAAGGTACCTCACCCCGTCAAGAAAAATGGTCAATTCGATTTTGTGCCGGGCGAATATGGCTACAACAATTTGCTTGCTATCCAGAAAGACAACCAGAATACGGTCACGATTTCGACGGTGAACAAGATTGGCCTTTCCAATACGCAGCGATTCTACTACCTGTTCAAGGCTACGGCGAATAAACTTGACCCTGTATGGCCGCAGTACAACATGGTGCTGAACAAAATAAAGAACTTCAAGGCCTATGCTAGCGCTCTCGGATACCAAGGATTCAGGGTCATGGGTGCAAAGGACAAAATAGTGCTGGAATCTGGCGATACAAATGTTGCGCCCGATTCTTCGAAAGAAATGTCGATGGGGTACGAATCGTACGTTGACACGACACGTGATTCTACGGGGCGTCTTCAGGATTTATCCACGGCATATTTTACATCGAAATGGGAGGAAGACCATCCTGCCGAGGGCAAATATCACTGGGAGTTCGTGGCGGATATTCGCAACATGGTTTCCGATACGGCCAGTAAAGATTCGTCGAACACTTACAATGTATCGTTCAGCGTGGATACGACTGCCCCCATATTCAATATTGTGGCCGAGGGGAAGATGGTGAATCCGGACAGCATTCCGTTCTTGGCCCGCTTTGCATGGGCGGATTCGGCGAACAGTCCCGATATCCGGGCCATGCGCATTTCCCTGGAAAAGGCGAACGGCAATTCTAGGAATTCGAGCTATTCGCGAGTGGCGGATTTCCCGGCCCTGTATGATGTGTGTACTCCGGAGTTTGCGATTCAGTGGAACAACGCGGTGCGTAATTCTGTCAGGGGCAAAGACGGCTATTATAGAATTAGGACCTATGCGGTGGACAATGCCGTGCCTGATGAAAATACCTACACGAAAATGAACGGTCTTGTTTCTGCCATAGTCGGAAGCCCGGGAAATGTTTCCGAATCGTCATGGCCCGATTCGAACGATTTCCTGAATGTTTCCGTGGTGTATGATACGTTCTTCGTCGATACGAGGCGTCCTGGACTGGTCAATCCGCGACTTGAGGCGGTCTCTTCATCGGGGGCCCCTTATCTGCAACTGCAAGACAGGAAACCTGCGCGAAATCCGTCGTTTGCCTACGCTTCGTATGATAGCCTGCTGAAAATATCGTATGTCGTGCGAGATTTGCTGGATGGTCGCGATTCGGAACCCGTGACGGTAGCCTGGCAATTTGTTCATGACGGAGATCCGACGAAGATAGACCATGCGGGAGACTCCGTCCTGGTGAAGTCCGGCGATATTGCGGATACGTCGTGGACCGAAATGGCCGGTATGCGTCTTGAAGACGGCGACTACGAAATACGCGCCCTTGTACGTGATGCTGCAAAGAACGATTCGCTTTACAGGCTACAGAAAAAACTCCGTGTGGACAAGACTGCCCCGTATATCGAAAGCCTTGTGAGTTCCAAGCTGGTATATCCGGATTCCGACAGGAATTACTCGGCGAAAATTGTTGTGAACGAAAGACAGGATGTCGTGTCCAACCGTACGGGCATGAACTGCTTTTATCAAGTGAGTGGCTCCGGAAGGACGACTTCGTGGAAAAGAATATCGGACAAGACGCTGAAGAACGATTCGGCCACGTTCAATCTGGATTCTATTGGAGATATGCGCGGCAAGTGTTATCTTGATGCCGTATGCATAGACGCTGCGGGCAACGCTTCCGTGAAGACCGACCTGTTCTTCATTGGTGAACGGACTCCGGTAATCTCGTCCCCTCGCGATTCAGCCGTATATACATCGCTTGTTGCCATTACGGGCGTGGCTCCGCCAGTCAAGCTTGCGGACTCCTTGAACACTGTTTACAGGCTGAGGTATGCCAATATTGATTCCTTGGGCACGGACAGCACCCCTGAGTGGAAAACATCCAATATCTTTGTCGTTTCCGCATTGCAGAACAGTTCGCATCGAAATGTTTCCAAGGTTTCGCAGAGCAACGATGCAGTGCTGGGCTATCTTGACCGCAAGATTGGTGAAAATAAATATCTGGAAGGGATGTTTGCCATAGAACTTGGAGTATGTGCCGGAGAAAATTGTATCGATGGTCCTGATAGCTTGTGGAAAACGGATACGTCGATGATCTTGCTAGGGGAGAATCGGGATTCACTGTTCAATGATGTTCCTGACTGGCGTTTCTCGGCGAGCCCCGATACCGCCATGCATATAGGGACGGATACCCTTAGATTGTCGCTATACCAGTCCGGAAAGTTTAACGGCAGCTATTTCCTGCGCGTGTATGCGGAGGATTCAAAGCATGTCGGCATGTTTGACGAGTCCGTGTCGAAGGTGTGGCGCAACCCTTATTATGGGGCTCCTGCTGATACTTCGTCCGATTCTTCTGCCGTATGGTTCTACGAACTGGATGGTCAGTATCATTTGAAGTGGAAAGGTCTTGCCGCAGGCGATACCTTGAAGGTTTCCTATGATTCGGCTGGATTTGGGAATGTTTGCAGTTACAGCGGTTGTGAATCACGGCCGGTCGCCTTTGACATGGGGCTGTTCTCGGCAACCATAAATTCCTATTTGGAAGATTTTCCAGAATGGATTCCGCCTTCAAGAATTAGCCACGAGATGTTCTTGTTTGGGAATTCCGGACATGCGGTGATGACGGCTACGGAAGCGTTCCGCGTATCTAGAGCGGCCCTTTACGGTGATTCGACCTTGCCGAAAATGAAGGCCTATTTCGGAAGCAGCGATGTTGACGGCTTCTACTGGATTGCCGACGGTCAAATCGGTAGTGATACCCTCAATCCACTGGTCATGGGATGGAGCGTGAATCCTCGTGCCTATGGGTTGACGTATGCCTGGACCGGCACAACTGAGATGGGAAAATATCCCGCTTCGGGCAAGATGACGATTCATGCGGAGGTTACGGAGAACGTCTCTTCCAATCCGCACGTGTTCCTTGATTCGGCCACGGTTGTGATTGTGCCGGATTCTCTTAGAATCTCGCTTGCGGATACGTTGCCTGATTTCGTGTTGTTGAAAAATGACTCGACCAAGGTATGCAAGTCGGATACGACCGACGAGAATGCATGTGAAAAAAGGGTCCTGTGGCTTAGGACGATGGTCGCGAAATACGGAATCAAGAACAGGGATGCCAATGTAGGTATCTATGTGGTAAGCGGTTCCGATACGGTCGAGTTGCAGAATATTTCCACGGTGGTGCGCGCGAATTCTAGTGATACCGCCTACCAAATCAGCTGGAACGGGAAGGATAGCCTGGGGCATGTCAAACTGGAAATAGGTGAATACAAACTTTTGATTGTTGCCAATTCGACGGATGGTGAAAATTCCACGACGGCCGAGGCCGTATTCAAGGTTAAGCATGCCGAGACTATGCTGGACATGACTCCGGACCATCCGAAAAATGAGCAAATCACTGTTCCTTCCATCCACGTTTCGGAAGCCCTATACGATAGCAGGGTTGACGCGTATCGTTACGAGCCGGTTGCTGATTATTTGGTGAAAGCCAATCTTTCCGGATGGAAATTGCCCGACTCCTTGCGTAAAGGCGAAATTCCCCTGACCGGGCAGATTTCCGGGTCTCAGGAGATAATCGGTTATGAACCGAAGAGGTTTAGCCTTGCCATCAAGAGGCATAGGAAGGAATTAAAGCTTGTCGCAGTCCGCTATTTGCGATACAATACGTTCTATGTTGATTGCGGTGATTGGTATCCTTTGACAGATTGTGAAAAAAAGGATGCGAATCAGCATGAACGGATTTTTGTAGATACGCTTCATTTTAATTCGATGACAAAGACTATAACCTTGACTGAGTCGAAGAGAGCGAATGATGCTCATGGTTATTATGGATATGATTTCAAGAAATATGACGAAAATGGCTATGACATAACTGTATTTACGCTTTCCGGATGGAAAAAATTCTTGGATGAACATCCTGCATACAATAAATCGCCCCTTGACGATATAAGCTACAATCCCATAAAGCTAAGCCCGTATCAAGTATGGACTCTTGACAAAATTTCAAGAGGAACGGAAATAAAATTCCCTAGTCCGTACGAAAGTTATGGGCATGATTGCGGACCCAGATATTCGTTTGATGTCGCTGATGTAGGGTGCAAGAGCGACTCGACTTTGGATTCTGTGTGCGTGAATGGTGATGCGGCATATGACATGAATGCAAATTTGTTTAAAATAGAGATCAATCCTGGGGTAGATGGGAAATATTACACTGGGTATGGTGTAATAAACCCTACAGCGGATAATTATGCTGCATATACGGTGCTAAAATTTAATGTTACCTATACAATTCCGGACACGGCTTATTGGAACGCGGCCTTCGGCATGGACAACCTTGTGAACCGTACTGTCCGTTTCGACCACACGAACAAGACCGTATTCGGTAATGATGGCAATGGCTATTGGGCTGCATTGGATAGTTTAAGAAGGGTGAAAAGCGACGATTTCTTTGTCGGCATGGGTTCGTACCATGACGGAAACGAGTGGAAGTTCGACAAGACGTACGGCCTGTTGACTCCGTTTGAGACGCAAAGGCTGCATTATTTCCCGTCGAGCTATCTTGAGGGCGGACTGAACACGTTCCTGTTTGCGGATGAGGATTCCGCCTATTCTCAGGCCGCGCGTTTTGACTTGCGCTTCTATACTCCAAGTAGTGCGGACGATTTTTTGGAGGCGAAAGTATTGGGCGCTATAGATATCAACGAGCCGTCCGATCAGTGCAATTTTGACCCTACAAATGTTCTTGGTGCAATGGGCATACCCGGTTTTTGCGAGATAAAATATTCGGGACTTTCCGATACGGTCAAGAATACCCCTTATTTCGCCGCCAACACGAATGTGGAATTCTTTGTCGGTCGCAATACCCGCTGGAGTTCCGTAAGGCATCGTGACTCGATTGCGTATCCGGCTCCGAAAAGTGTAACTGAACTTGTCAAGGATTCTGTCCTTTTTGCCTCCAAGGACTCGGTATGTAAGGATAGCGCCCAGGACTGGAATTTTGTGAATAACGGAGTGTCCCTTTGTTACAAGTATTACAATCTTGGTTCACGAGCCCATTATTATTATGGCGACTATACGGATTCGGTCTGGTCTTCCCTGATTATTCATGGGGATTCTGTTATAAACAATATCGAGAATGCGACGAGCCGAGTCTTCAATTCTCCACAGGATTTCCTGTATATGAATGTCGTCATGGCGTCGGAAATAGGCAAGAAAGATGCGGCGTTCACTGTCAGGCCTTCTTCGGATGATTACGACAATGGAACGCATCGATATTACATTCGACTTGATACGGCTGTGAAAATAAATAGTGAACTTGTTGGTGGCAGTGTGCATGCGAAGGTTGAATCGCTTAAGGTGGATTTGAGCAATATTCAGGTTCCTGAATCAAAGCTCAGTCTGTCGGGCAATGCCGAGATACTCTATATCAAGGCTGATTCGTTTGTTGTGGATACGTTCTACCGCATGTCGAAGGATCCTCTTGCGAAGTCTCCTGTTCGTCCTAAGTCTGATACGTTGACGATGAATCAAATTTACAGGAATGATGACGCATGGGTGAATGATGTCGTGGTGAATAGTGCCGAGCTGATGCAGCTGGATTCCAGTAAGCATTCTCATTTGTTGCTTGATGGAAAATTCCCAGATTCCTTGAATATGCTGGTGAAGTTTAGGGATGCAGATTCAATTACTGTTAAACGCCCGAAGGAACTTGTCGAGGTCAGGGCTTATCTGGATAGTGGGGTAAATTACCGGCTTGCATATCTGAACGGAGAAGCCTTCTACGCATATCCCAAAACCATGCTTGATTCGGTATGGAGAGATTCTTTGAGGGCAGACTCAAGCGGTTGGTATCGTTTGGGCTGGTTTGACGTGAATAGGTTGCAAGGAAATACGCAACTTATGCTTTTGTGGGGCGATGATGACGGCACCATGTTCAACTTTAGCAAGTTTGACATGGTTATAGGTCGTTTGGTAGATTCGACTGACTATAAGACGGTCAAGTCGCTGTTCGAGGAAGTTAGCGTAACTTTCCCTGAACATTCCATTAGCGGCAAGAAGAATATTACTGTCAGAACAGTCGAAGCGTCGGATTACTCGTTTGATGTATTCAACAACCTTGCTCTCAAGGGTCCGGTTGTAGAAGTTTTGCCGAGAATGACGTTTGCTGATACTGCGCGGCCACGAATTCAGATGAAAATAAGTTATGAAGAGATGGAGGCTATGCATGCGACTCCGCAAACGGTAAGGCTGTATAAGGTTGATTTTGCAAATAAGCAGTTTGTTCCACTTACAGATGTTCTTTATGGCTATCTTGATAAGTTTGGCAAGGCCCTTGTTGAAGGAGCTTCTGATACTGTTGCGGCATGTTCGACTGCAACGGATGAAAGATGTTATACGGATAAGACCCAGTGGGCCTACCTGCTGATTTCCGCCGAGACAAGAACATTCTCCGTGTTTACGGCGATGGATTCCGCCATTGCGGAAACTCCGAACTTCAGCGTGACTGTCCTGCCAGAAATTGCTTCGACTGCAAACCGCACGGTCCGTGTAGATGGCATATCGAGATTTAGGCTTTACGTAGATGATGATTCGCTGTGGGCCAATCGTGGCGATTCTACTCTGCCGGATACTCTCGCTTTTACTGCGGATTCCAACGGCTTTGCCCGAATCGCCTTGCCTTCCCGTGGTAACGCCATTGATACCAGCTACGTATTCGTGGTTGCCCTTGGTGAACCTGATGCGGATGGAAATATGGAAGAACTCCCTGCAGCTCCGGCTGTGGCTCGCGCTTTGACTGTGAATGCGCAGTTTGCTTGCTCCGTTCCGTCCGATTCGTTGTGGCTGGGCCTTGACAACGGTTATATGGCCTATGGTGCCAGCTGTACGCATCCGGGTTACGGGTTGGTATCGCTCTATCGTGATGGAAAAGTCGTGGCGGAAATTCGCGGCGAAATCCCCGATACTGTAATCTATGATGGTTCCAAGACTTCTGGGGTGTCCGGCCTGGGCAAGATTGCGTCCGGAATTTATGAATCGCGCTACGTGGGCGTTTCCGCTCTCGGTATGGATATGCAGATTGCCGGTCCGCGAGTCTATACGGATTCTCTACGTCCTGCCATCAGGAACTTCTCTGTGCAGGATTCTTCCGAGGTCCTTGACAGAATCTTTACGGCGACTGCGGATGTGTATGACTCCGAGTCGGGTGTTGCACGCGTGATAGTGACGCCGGTGTTCGGGGGCGATACGTTGCGTGTCATGAACGTGATGCCTGATTCTGCCGGTCATGTGTCTGCAAGTGTCCGTATTTCCCGAAAGCAGCTTGCCGAATGTACCGGCTGCTACCTCTCCATGGAAATGCGTGTGGAAGACTACGGTCACAACCATGCGGAGCAGAAATATGTTTCGGATGAAAAGCTGTATCCATATCCGACGGAACTTGCCCTGTGGTATCCGGCACGTGAAAGCAGCGGTAAGATAGCACATGAACTGCTCGGTACGGGCCATAATCTTGGCTTGTCAAATATGAGTAGGCCTTGGGGCAGCGATGTCGGCTTGTATTTTGGCAGGGGTACAGATTTCGCATCCGGCAATGGCTTGGTCGATTTTGGGAGTACTCCTTCGTACTCGTTTGAGGCGCGCATCAAGCGTGGCTCCGGCTACAGTACATGGCGCAGGGTTCTCGGCTTTGCCGGTGTGAACGGCCTCGATATCAAACTCATGCAGCGCGGTGGCGTGCTGAAACTAGTCGAGGGTTCCCATTCCTGGGAATCGGAACTGCTCCCGATTAGCGAGAAATCCTGGGCGCATGTCGTCGTGACCGTTGATTCTGCCCATGTCAAGTTCTATGTCGATGGTGAATTGAAGAAAGTCCGGGATTCCGGAATTTCACAGGAGCGAGAACTGGAGGGCGCGTTCTCCATGGGCAAGACCGGTAGTGACCCGTCCTATCTCGGGAATATCGCTGACATCCGCATGTATTCGCGTGCGTTGACTGCTGCTGAAGTCGAGGAACTATCGAAACCCGTCACCGATGCGGGGGAGGTTTCCGATGTCATCGTCATCGCCGTGAAGGATATGGAGGCGGTGAGCGGATTCTCGAATGAGTTCTCCTGCTCCGTAGCCGGTAACAAGTACCTTGTATCGGGTGATTCGGCGACACTCGCGATGTCGGTAATCGTTGAAAATACCGCGGATTACAATGTCGTGTTGTACGCAAGGTCCGCTACGGCTGGCGATAAGCCGGTCTATGTCGGCGAAACAAGCATGCTGGCCGGAATGGCAGCCGTTTCCAATACCTGGCGTGCGGTGGCTGTTTCTGGTGTATCCGTCCATCTTGCGGCGGGTACGCATACGTTGACGCTGAAGGTTCCTGCCGGTATCCAGATCGGCGGAGCGGCTCTCACGACCGCCAATATTCCGGCCTCGATGATTGCCTGGGGTGTAAGTACCTCGGACAAGGTTGCCGGAATTGTGCCTGTCGATACGGTTCGCAAGATAAAGTCGTACTTGCGCTACGAGGGATACCCGGAAACATCTACGCTCCGCCCGAGAATCCGCCTGCGCAACGTGTCCAATGAGCCCGTGAATGGGTTCTCTGTCCGTTACTATTTCCGTGGCGAGGACGCCTCGCAGGCTGGAGTTGACCGTTATTGGCCGAACTACGGACCAACATTCCCTGCGGTTCATTCCGAGAGCGCCAACACGGGTTACGTGGAATGGGCGTTTGCCGAGACGATACCGGTTGCCGGAACAGTATTCGGTGGTGACGGCCCGCATTTCGGTCTCTATAATTCCGATTTTACTCCGTGGAGTGCTTCCGACGACCCGTCCTTCGTGGACCCGAATTCCGGATTGGTTGCGAATATCGATGGGTTCTACGAGGATGCGGGCGTTGTCGTCCTGGATAAGGACAACAACCTGATTGGCGGCTCCTGCGCCGAGATGGAAGATCCTGTTTCGCTCGAAACCAAGGTCCGCGTGCTTGCTGCCGATATGCGCGGCGACAACCAGGCGAGCGAGATTCACTTCAATGTGGAAAATACGGGTAATGTCTCGTTGAAGAACTTCGACGTGCGCTACTACTTCTTCGTGGAAGAAGGCCTTGCGCCGGATTATGAAATCAACGACAAGTCCGAATGTGCGTCCGCCTCGATGGAAAGCCTCGGTTCTGGTCGCTGGCAGGTGACTGTCCATTGTGACAAGCCGCTTGCCGCTGGCAAGACGTGGCAGAATCCAGTGAAGGTCGCGCTGCACCTGCCGGGCTGGGCTGCGATGTGGAATGCGAATGACGACCCGAGTCACGACGGTCTGGGAATGATGATGCGCGTAGCTAGCGGCATCTGCGTGTTCGATTCCACGGGGTACATGCTCTACGGCAATACCCCTGTATGGGCGTTGCCCGCTCCGGATGAAGTCAATCCGGATTCCATATATAATGTCGATTTCGGCTACCATGCACCTGGATCCGTTCCTATAATCCGTACGCCTGAAGGACTCGTTATCACGATGGACAACTGGTCCTATGTGGAACTGAGTCTGGTGACGGCTTTGGGTACGCCTGTAAAATCTATCTTTAGTGGGACGCTCGCTCCGGGTGAACAGTTTGTGCGAGTTGACTGGAACGGCATCGACATGAATAGAACTTACTTGATGCTCAAGGTGAACGGGTCTATTAAATCGACAAAGAAGCTTTCTTTGCTGTAAGGATAGAATTATGAACAATGTGATTAAAATTTTCGCTGCAGTTTCTTTTGTTGCCATCCAAGGGTATGCGCTTAGCTTGCAGACGGTGTTCGAGAATCAGAAGAAATCCGCCTTTCCGGACACTTGCGAGATGCAGATGCGTACCACGGTGACGCTTCCCAATATGCAGCCTCAGGTTGTGAATATGGCCCTGCTTACCGCTGGTGAAAACAAGTCCATTACAACCATCAAGTCCAGCATGATGCAGATGGAAATGGTGCAGAACAACGGACGCATGAAGGTCACGGACTTGAAAACAGGGAAAAAACTCCCGGCGCAGAACATGCCTGCGCAGAACCCAGCCGATGTGAACAAACAGATGGGTTCTCCCGAAGACTATAATAACCCTGTCGCCGAAGGGAAACTCTGGAAGATTACTCCCAAGGACCCGGCCAAGCCGACGCTTTATTACTCGCAGAAAAACAAGCGAGTGATGAAGATGAACGTGGTCTTGAACGGGGCCAATGCCGTAAGCGAGTTTGAGTATTGCGATAACTCCTGCCCGCTACCGGGAACCCTCAAAAAGGTGACGATAAAGACTTCCGCGCCTCAAGGCGGCGAAAGTACGGTTGTTTTAGAAGTGCTGAGAGCAAAACAGAGGCATTTGCTGCCGATGAAAATGTTCGATGTGGAGTGATTGTATCGCTTACTTCTTGAACCTGTCGATAAGGCGTTTGGCCGGGAATCCGGCGACCTGGAAGGCTTTTTCCCAGAGGAAGTCCTTGGCGCGGGAAACGAGCGTGTCGTTGCACTTCGGGAACCATTCTTCTTTGAAGTCGGGTGCGAATCCGGCCTTCTTGATGAGGGCGAGGTAATTCTCGTTCAGGGCGTCGTAGGCGTGGTAACGCACGAAGTGCTTTTTCTCTTCGTAGCTGAACCGGCGTTGGAGCAGCTTTCTCTTCACGAATCCGGCACCCTGCTCGATGAGTTCTTTGTAGGCGAAAAAGACGGGGCGCTCCGTATGGTACAGCGATTCCATCTTGACGTCGGCTTCGCCGAATTTTTCGCTGAGCGCCACTTCGAGGCGTCGCGTCACGTCGTAAAAGTTTTCCTGTTCCGGCGTTTCAAAGAGGTGCATGAAGAATACGCCCAATGCGGCAGGCTTCATGTACAAAAAGAACGATTGCAGGTGCGGCGCGAATTCGTCGTTGGACGTTAGCGAGACTACGTCGGCGTGGCTTTTTTCGGCCTGTTCGAAGTATTCCTCGAACTTGTCCTGGTAATAGACCACGGAATCGTTTATGAGGAGCAGACGCTCGATGTTTTCGTTCTCGGAATTGCTGATGGCCTGCATGTGCAGGTACCGCTTCCACATGCCGAAATCAAAGCCGTGGTTTTGTGTCAGGAACAGTTCGATGTTGTTGTCGGCGAGGAATTCGTAACTGGCTTGCGAGAGCGTTCGTTCGTTTGTCAGTAGCACCACCTTGAAATCGGTCTTGGCCAGGTGCGCTAGTGCGTAGCGCACGTAACCGGGAATTTCTTCTCCGGTCTGGTAGCTGGCGTAGAGCGCGATTTTCAGGGGCGTTCTCGACATTGGCTAGCGTTTCCTGGTGCGGGTCGCCTTTTTGCCACGGCTACGGCCGCTTTCGCCGGCCCTGTTGCGGCCCGGCTTCTCGCCGAACTGAGCCCTGCGGCGCTGTTCGCGGTTGCGCTTCATGGGAACGTATTCAGATTCGAAATCGTCTCCGGCAAAGTCGTCGTCGGGCTGGCTCACGTAACCGAGTGCTTCGGCGGCTGCGGCGCGGTCGGCGCGCTCGTGCACGTCGCGGTGGCTGTCGCGGGATTCGCCCTGGCGGCGCTTCTTTTTCGGTTCGCTCGAAATCTTCTCGATGATGCTGAAGTCCGCCTGGCCGCGCAGCGGGTCCACGCGTAACAGGCGCACCTTCACGATGTCACCACGGCGGAACGTGCGTCCGCTCTTCTTGCCGAAGGCAAGTCCCTGGTCGGGATTGAATACGTAGAAGTCTTCGCCGACGATGTCGCGGAAACGCACCAGGCCCTCGGCGATGGGATCCTTGATGCTTACGTAGATGCCCCATTCCTCGATGCCGGTGACGGTCGCCTCGAAGTCGTCGCCGATGTGGTTCTTCAATATCCAGCAGCTGCACACCTTGATGGAGATGCGTTCCACCTTCATGTTCTTGATTTCGTTTGCAGAAATCAGGTCGCACACCTCGATTACGCTGTTTGCGCGCTCGGCGTTGATTTCCTTGCCCTTGCGCGCAAGTTCGCGGTGGCACCAGAGGTCGGCGTAGCGGCGGATAGGCGAGGTGAAGTGGCTGTAGTCCTGCCAGTTGAGTGCGAAGTGCCCGAAGCTGTTGCTGTCGTAGTGGGCCTTCTGCATACTGCGGAGGATGCGGTTCATCAGGGTCTCGTCGTCGCCTGCGCGCTTCACCAGGTGCTGGTACAGCTTGAAGGCGACCGGGTTCAGGTTCGTGTCGCCGCTGCGGGGCTTGCCCAAATCGCGCAACATCACGGGGGCGTCCTTGAACAAATCCGGGTACATGTAGTACAGCTCCATGATGTCCTTGGTGTCGGGCGCCTCGTGGATACGGTAGATGCCCTGCAGCTTGCGCTTTGCAAGTTCCTTCGCGCAGCAGTTGTTCGCGATGAGCATGCATTCCTCGACCCAAGAATTCGATTCGTCGGTCTCGCGCGGCACAATCTGCACGGGTTCGCCGGACTCGTTGAACTTACAGCCGTATTCGGTGCTCTTGAATTCGAGCAGGCCTTCCTTGGTGCGGTTCTTCTTGAGCATCGCGGTCACCTCGGCGAGCGCCTTGATGGAATCGTCGCCCGCTTCCATCATCTTCACCGCTTCCTGGTAGGTGATGCCCTTCGTGATGTTCACGACGCTCTTGTGGAAATCCCAGCTGAGCACGTTCGCGTGCTTGTCGAGTTCCATCATGCAGGTGAAGGCGCAACGGTCTACGCCCTGGTGCAAGCTGCACACGCCGCTCGAAAGCTTTTCGGGAAGCATGGGCACCGCCGTCCACGGCAGGTACTGCGTGTAGCTGCGTTCCAGGGCTTCTTCGTCGAGGTCGCTTCCCTCGGGTACGTAGTAGCTCACGTCGGCAATATGCACGCCCAGCTTGTAGCCGGTTGCGGTACGTTCCACGCTGATGGCGTCGTCGTGGTCCATGGCGCCTTCGGGGTCAATGCACAAGATGTCAAGCTTGCGGTAGTCCACGCGCCCCTTGAAATCCTTCGGGCCCGGTTCCTTGATGCCTTCGACGAACTTCTTGATGGCGGGGGAGAAGTCCTTGGGCAGGTTGCTTTCTTCCATGAACTTCGTCTTGACTTCGTCCCACGAAATGTTCATCGCCTCGGCGCTGCGGTCCACCTTCGCTAAGTAGCTGTGCTTGAGTTTCGGGTGCGGGTACAGCGTAAAGCTGATGGTCTCGCCCTCCTTGCCCGGGGCCTGCTTGCGGTGGCACATCTCGTAAACCTTGCCGGTCTCGAGTTCGTGCACTTCCCATTTCTCTTCGTCAATCTGGTGCAGAATGCCGCGTTTTACGCGGGTCTCGTTTTCCTTGCCGGTCTGCCTGCGGCTGCGTGCGCCGGGGCGGCGGTTGTCTTCGGCGCCTTGCTCGGCAATCTTCTTGAAACGCTTCTCGCGCTTTTCTTCGAGGCTTTCCCCGTCGCCCAGCTGGTATTCCTTATGGCTGGTGCGCTTGAGGAGCCCCCTCTCCACCATGTCGGCGAGCATCTGCTTGAATGCCATCTTCTGCTTTTTCGGGAGCCCGAGCGCACCGCGCAACTGGCTTCCGACCATCGGTTCGTCACGGAGTATAGCGATAATCTGTTCTTCACTGGGTAAACGCTGTGCCATATCAGGCCTCCTTTGCGCCGGTACCGGCGTCTAAATTCGCTTTTGCAAGTTCTTCTTGCTTGTAGGGCATCGCGGATTCGATCAGGTCGTGCAGCTCGTCGCGCAGGTCGCCCATGGGCTTGTCCGCGTAGTCTTCTCCCTTCACCATCGGGTGTATGACCATCTTGACTTCTCCACTGTATATGGCCCACTTGACCTTCGGGAGAATTTTTCCGGTGTTCACGAGGGTAACGGGGAGGATGTCGAAATGCTGTTCCTTCGCCATGCGGAAAATCCCGTTCTGGAACTTGAGCATGTGGCCATCTTCGGTGCGGTGGCCTTCAGGGAACACGGTAAAGTTGTAGCCCTTCGCGATGCGCTCGGCGACCATCTTGCCCATGCCGGCATTCTTGCGCGGGTTCTTGTGCACGGGAATGCAACCGATGGTGCTGATGACCCATCCGAAAATGGGAGCCTTCCAGAGACTCGCCTTTGCCATGAAGGCCGCGTTGCCGATGGCGGGCCAGATGACATTGATGTCGAGGAAACTCTGGTGGTTTGCCACGATGACGAATCCCTTGCGACCCTTGGGAATGTTCTCTTCGCCTTCCACCTTGATGGTGATGCGGAACAGCTTGAACGCGATGTGGGTAAAGAAGAACTGGCATACGTTCGTAATTTCTTCCTTGTGCCCGCGGATATAGCCCTTGTAGATGATGTAGGGGATGCCGAGGATTAACATACCGACGACGACGATGAGGTAGTATAAAATTGCGAGAAAAGCGCGATAAACAGACATAGAATTCCTGGGGTTAGTATCTATGCCTATAATGTATATTTTTTGCGCGGAAAGGACAAACGCTACTTGATTTTCCACTCAAGTGTCTGGCCCGCAGCAAGCGGGACGACGCCGTTCACCACGGCCGGGACTGTCCATGCTTCTTTCACGACTTCGATTTGCTTTGTGGTGCGCGGGATTCCGTAGAAATCGGCACCGAAACCGGCGATAAAATTCGCTAGCTTGTCCAGGTGGCCGGCCTTCTCGAATTCCTGTACCAGGAGCGGGATGGCCACGGGAGCGCTGTAGACGCCCGCCGCCCCGCACGGACATTCTTTTTTGCCCAGCTGGTGCGGGGCGGAGTCCGTGCCGAGAAAGAACTTCGGGTTGCCGCTGAAGGCGGCTTCGCGGATCGCGGCACGGTCTTCAGGCCGCTTCGGTAACGGCTTGCAAAAGTGGTGCGGCCTGAGGGCGTCTCCGACGATGTCGTCGAGAGTCATCATCAGGTGGTGTACCGTGAAGGTGGCCGCCACGTTTGCGGGCAGGCGCTTTACCGCCTCGACCGACTTTGCGGAACTCAAATGTTCAAAGACGATTTTCAATTTCGGGAACTTTGCGGCCAGCGTCTCCACGCGCTTGATAAACGCAGGTTCGCGGTCCAGGCAGAACTCGCCCGGTTCCTCGCCGTGTACGCACAGCACAAGTCCCAGTTTTTCCATCATCGCGACCACGGGGAATACCGCTTCAAAATCGCTGATGCCGTCGGCGCTGTTCGTAGTGACGCCCGCGGGGTAGTACTTGCCGGCAACGACGCCTACCGCCATCATGTCCTTCAAATCCTGCTCCGTGTAGTTCGGGTTCAGCTTGAACGTCATGAGCGGTTCAAAGTCCGGGCGCACGTCCTTCGCGGCATCCAAAATCTGCGCCTTGTATTCGGCAATCGCCTTGGCGCTGGTCATCGCGGGGACGGTGTTCGGCATAATGATTGCTCGCCCGAATTGGGCTACAAGGTCGCGTACATAACCGGGCATCAAGTCGCCCTGGCGCAGGTGGGCATGGAAATCGTCTGGAAGGGGGAGAAACATTGAAAATTCCTTTTTTGTGATACAATATAGGAACTAATGTGGGATGATTGATAATTGATGATTGATGATTGATAATTATCCATTATCCATTATCAATTATACATTGTGCCGAAGGCGCTTTACCCGCTCGTCCGCAAATCGCGGAACAGTTCACGCGAAATGGCGTTGTCTGCGGTCTGCCAGTAATCGAAGGAATGGGGCTCAGTCAGGGTCTTGTTGTACAGGAACACCAGGTTGCAGTTCAGTTCTTTAGCAATCATCAGGTCGTGCGTAATGATGATGATGGACGTCTTGAACAGAATTCGCATGTTGTCGATTAGCGGCAGCAGGTTGCGGCGGTTGTAGTTGTCGAGCCCTGCGGTGGGCTCGTCCATCAAGAGCAACTCGGGGTCCATGGCCCAGGAACGGGCGATGGCGACACGCTTCTGCATGCCCACGCTCAACTGGTGGGGGAACATCGTCGCGCAATCCCTTACGCGCATCAAGTCCATGGCCATGTTGATCTTGTCCTCGATTTCCTTCGGGGAACCTTTCTTGTGGTAACGCAGGGGGAGCGCGATGTTGTCGCGGACGCGAAGGTTAGAAATCAGGGCGCCGTTCTGGAAAACGAGCCCGACTTGGCGCTTTGCGATTTCCAGTGCAGTCTGGCGTTCGGCGGGAATGTGCTCGCCGAAGTAGTATAGTTTTCCCGCGCTTGGCCTTGCAAGCCCGGCAATCACCCTGAGCAGGGCGCTTTTTCCTTGGCCGGAAGGACCTCCGATGCACAGCGTTTCTCCACGGTTTAAAACCAGGTTCGCTCCGCAAATCAGCTCCTTGTCCATGTCGCTGCTCTTGTCAAAATAGGCGAGTGCACTCGGCTTCGAGAAAGTCGTGCCGGCGAGCCCTTTGTACGACAGGTGCAAGTTTTCTATGCGCAGTGCTTCGTTGTTCATTAGATAATCTTCGATATCTCGTTGAAATAGTCAAGGAAATAGAACAGGGAAAGAACGACGTCGGCACAAACAATGTAGAAGAAAGACTTGATGACGGACTTGCCGGTGGCCTTCGGCACCTGGCGGATATCGCGCGGGATGTTCATCGCCTGGTAGCAGGCGTTCGTGGTGATGATGCAACCGAACACGAGCGGCTTTATAACGATGAAGATGAAGTCGGTGAACGTCATCGCCTTGAGGATTTCCGTGGAGAGGTAATCCCATGTCAGCTGCAGGTTCAATACGTTTCCGGTAATGACGGTGAGGACCTTGATAACGAGGTAGCCTGCGCCAATAGCGCTGCCGCTGAAGATGATAGTCATGATGAATGTCGCGATGGTTCCGCCGATAAGGCCGGGCATCACGAGGTAACGGATGGGGTCTACGCCCATGGTCGCAAGCGCATCGACTTCGGAATCGATAACCATGCCGCCTACGTAGGTCGTTAGCGAGGAGCCGCTTCGGCCTGCAATCAGGAATGCCGTAAGGATCGGCCCGAGTTCGCGGATAATCACGACCACCATGAGGCTTCCGACCACATCGCTAAAGCCGACCTTGCCCATCATCGTCATGATTTCGACGATGACGACTGCTCCAAAAAGAGTTGCCACGACGAAGAGCACCGGGAAAATCTCGACGCCGGTGAAGAATGTCTGCAGGATGATGTTCCTAGAGTCCGTCTTGAAACTGCGGCTTTCGGAAAAGATAGAGGCGATGGCACGCACGAAAAGACCCACCTGTTGTCCCAAGGTGCGCTTCATCAAGAAAAGCCCGAGCTTGTGGAATAAATTTCCGCAGAAGGTGAGCTTCTCTTCCTCTTTACTTAGATGCTGTTCCATCGTTCTTGCCAACGAGCTCCTTGCCGTTTATTGCGTCTAGGATTTCTTGCCAGAGCGGTTCCAGGCCGGTTTTCTTGAGCGAACTTACGCACAGGGGTTTGGTTTCGAGTCCGAGCCTCGCCTGAATGAGTTTCAGGTTCTTGGCAAGCTCCGACTGGTTCACCTTGTCCCGCTTGCTGGCGACAACCAGAACGGGGCAACCCGTGGCACGTATACTTTCCACCGTTTCGATGTCGATGGGAGTACCTCCGTGGCGTATGTCCACCAAGTAAACGAGTCCACGCAAGTCCTTGCACTTTTCCACGTATTCGCGGATAAAGTCGCCCATTTCGTCGCGTTTGGAATTGCTCACTTTGGCAAAGCCTACACCAGGTAAATCTACAAGAAAAAATTGCTTGTTGACTTTAAAAAAATTGATTTCGCGCGTTTTTCCGGGGGTTGCGCTCACTTTTACCAGTTTTTTCTGCCCCATGAGGGTGTTCAGCAGCGAAGATTTGCCCACATTGGAGCGCCCGAGGAATGCCACCTGCGGTAAACGCTCGTCGGGAAGGCCCTTCAGGCTCACTGCCGACTTGACGAATTCGGCGCTGGTTATTGTGTATCCGCCAACGGTGACGGGGGCTGTATTGCTCATAGACTGACCCTCCCTTCGAATGCGCGGAGCATGGTGACTTCGTCAATGAATTCCAGGTCGCTGCCCATGGGGATGCCTCGGGCAAGGCGCGTACGCTTCACGTTCACCCCGGCCAGCATGCGGTCTATCATGAGCGCTGTGCTGTCGGCCTCGGGGCTTGAACCTAGGGCGAGTACGAGCTCCTCGATGCCTTCGTCCTTGACGCGAGCGGCGAGCTGCGGCAGGTGCAGGTGCTCGGGGCCAATGCCGTCAAGGGGTGACAGGACTCCGCCCAGAACAAAGTAAAGCCCCTTGAAAATTCCCGAACGTTCGAACGGGATGATGTCGGAAGATTTCTCGACGACGCACAGCGCTTTTGCGCCGGCGCGTTCCGTGCATGTCGGGCAGATGTCCTGGTCGGTGAACGCATGGCACTGCGGGCACGGATGAACCTTCTCGATGGCGTTCGTCAGGTTGCCTGCGAACCGCTCGACATCGCTCTTGGGGCGAGTCAGCACGTGGTAGGCCAGACGGCGTGCCGTCTTCTGGCCAATCCCGGGAAGGCCTGCAAATTCGGCAATCAGCGCCTCGAGACTTTCCGGTTCAACGCTCATGGGCCCACGTGTAAGCGTCGTTGACGCAACGGTTCAACAGGGAGGAAGACATGTTCAGTTCTTTGAGGATCGAGAGAATCGTCGACTGGTCGTCCTGTTCCACCGCATCGGCTAGGCGAAGCAGGTCGCCAAGGCGTCCGGAACGCTGGAGCAGCGCGAGCTTCATCTCTTCGTCGGCGGGCGAGTCGGTAAGGATGGCTTCGAGCGGGGCGCCTACGAGTGCGTCCATGCGGCTGATGAGTCCGACCATGAATGCCTTTGCCGGGAGGTCGTCGTCGGTACCGCGTACCACGCGGGCGATGAGCTCCAGGAACTTGGCGCGGTGGCTTGCGTTCTGGAACAGCGGCGAGCTCTGCGGCGTCATGCCCATCTCGGGGCGGGCGTAGAGCATCAGCATGAGCCATTCCTGAATGTTCCTCATGCCAATCCATACAATGGCATCGCGCACGTTCAGAATCTTCTGGCTGCGGTACTGCGCGTCGGAGTTGACAAAGCGCAGCAGGTTCTGCGCCACTTCCGGGTATTCCGAGAAGCAGTCGCACAGCTCGTCGAGGCTCGGGTGCGTGCGGAGCAGCAGCAATATGCGGAGGATGGCCGCCGAGGTGGCGTCAATTTTTTTGCCGGTCACGAGTTCCGGTTTCGCAAAGAAGAACCCCTGGAAATAGTCGTATCCTGCGGCGAGGCACTTCTTGAAGCATTCTTTCGTCTCGACCTTTTCGGCGAGAATCTTGATGTCGCGGTCCTTGAAGAACTTTGCCGCTTCGGCGAGATCCTCTTCGGTGTTGTCGACGATGTCCATCTTCACGTAGCTCACGTACGGGAACAGCGGCTCGCAGCGCTTGATGAAATCGTCGTTGTAGATGAAGTCGTCGAGCGCAATTTCGAACCCGCGGCCCTTGTAACGCATCACGGCCTTCACCAGCGAGTCGTCGACTTCGACGTCTTCCAGGACTTCGAGGACAAAGCAACGCGGATTGAGCAGGCCGAAAACGTTATCCAGCAACATGTCGCGGCTGCAGTTGATGAACGCCTTGTGGTCGCCGATAAGCTTGGGGAGCCCGATGTTGTTCAGTACGTTTTCGAGAACTTGGGCCGTGGCCAAGACATCGCTTGCGATAATCGCGGTATCGCTTTCGGGCGAATCGCGGAACAGGAGCTCGTAGGCGTAAATCTTGCCTTCGCGGTCAAGGATAGGCTGGCGTGCTAAATAAGCGAGAGAATGCATGGCTTAGACGAAAGACGAGAGACTAGAGACGAGAGATTGTCAATTGATATTGTTTGCGAAAGTGGTTAGGCGAGTTTCGAAAGACGGAGGGTAAACCTCTCGTCTCTCGTCTGTAGGCCCATAGGGCCGTTCTCTCGTCTAAATACGGGCGCTCTTGATTCCGAACAGCAGGATGCTCCTTGCACCCACGTCCCAGAGGCGGTCCATGATGGCGTTCGCTTCTTCTTGCGGGACCATGGCCTTCACGGAGTACCATTCGCGGCCGTGCAGCTTGGTGACCGTCGGGGCGTCGAGGCCCGGAGTCATCTCGCATGCCTTCTGCAAGAGTTCGGCGGGGCAGTCGTACTCGATCATCATGTACGACTGGGCGACCAGCTTGCCCTGGATGCGGCGGATGAGCGTATTGACTTCTTCGAGTTCGGTCTTCTGCGGGTTGCAGAAGAGGGCCGCGTTGCTGCGGAAAAGCGGTTCGCCCACGATGCGGAGCCCGGCCTGCTTCAAGGTAGTGCCGGTTTCCACCACGTCAACAATCGCGTCGGCCACGCCGAGACTTACGGAAATTTCGACGGCGCCTTCGAGCACCACGAAGTCCATCGGCTTCTTGTAGAAGCCTTCCACGATGTGCGGGAAGCTCGTGGCAATCGTCTTGTCCTTCAGTTCGTCCAGCGACTGCACCGGGCTGTCGTTCGGGACAGCGGCGCACATCTTGGAGGCGCCGAAGGGGAGGTCCAAAACCTTCACTGCGGGGCTCTTGGCCTCGGCGTTGAAATCGATGCCGGTGATGCCCGCATCAATGATGCCGCGGCCCACGTACATGGGGATGTCGCTCGGGCGCAGGAAGAAGAATTCGATTCCGTTCTTCGTGTCGAGCTGGGTCAAAGTCTTGTAAGGCTTGGATGCCTTGTAACCGCAGGCCTTCAAAAGTTCCTGCGTGGGCTCAAAAAGCATGCCCTTGTTGGGGAGAGCTACCTTGATCATAGTTTCGCGTACACCTCTTCGAGAGTTAAGCCCTTTTCAGCCATCATCACGGCCACGTAGTAGAGCACCTGCGAAAGTTCGAGGCACTGGGCGTCGCGGCTTTCGAAGCGTGCGGCCTGCCAGCTTTCGGCGGCTTCTTCCACAAGCTTCTTGCCGATGGCGTGCGGACCCTTCTTGAAGAGTTCCGTGGTTCCCTTGCCTTCGGGCATTTCTTTCTTGCGCTGGCATGCCAGGGCGTACATTTCTTCAAACGTCATGATTTTGACCTCGTTGTTTTTATACACCGCAAAGATAGTATTTATTGGCTTGGGGCGGCTTGCGCCCTGGATGAAACGGAATTATATTTGATGGCAAAAGACTCTATTATACTGGGGAAAAAGAAAATGGGAATGATCAAGTCTTTTGCTATCCTAGGCGTATCTGCGGTAGTCCTCCTTTCGTGCGCGAAAGGCCTCGACGTGAGGGATGCGCAGGTCTTCCGTACCAAGACGGGTGTTATCGGCGTTTTCCGCCAGCCTGCGTTCTACTGCAGCGAGGCTAACCCGCACTACATGCAACTCGGGACCAAGTCCGTTCTCGTGAAACCCACGTGGAGTCTGGAACAGGACAACATGTTCGTTACCGAACTTGCGCCGGGCAACGCCATCCTGTATTCCTATGCCTATACCTGTGGCGAGATGGAAAACAAGTTCGTCCTCGACACGGCTGCAAATGCTTCCCGCCCGGGCCCTATCGGCCTCGTGGTTCCCGAGAAGGGATTCTGCAAGACGGTCATCTCCTTTGTGCAGGGCGACAAGCTGTTCTCGCAGGATAACGCTGTCCTTCACGACATGGCCACCAAGGAAAAGCTCGGCGTGAACATCGAAGAGATTCCCTTCTGCGACATCATCGACAATACGGGCTCCAAGGTCTCCTTCGCCGACAAGGATTCCCTGCTGATGGAAGAATACGCCGCCGCCGTGAAGGATGCCGCCGACGCGACTACCGAAGACATCTACCCGCTGGTACGGATCGACTCTTCGGAATACTCCGACAAGATTGCCTGGAATAACGACAAGTCCAAGGTGTTGCTGGCCGTACTCAACAATACGCCCGACATGTTCATCGACGGAAAGACGATGACGCTCGAAAAGGAACTCTGGACCGTGAGCGAGAGGGAACTGTACCAGTGGTACAAGGACAACAAGAACAGCTTGTACAACCTGAACCTCCGCCTGCGTCAGCTCTTCGGTCTCCCGAAAAACGAACGCGTGACCCACTTCAGTCTTGTCTGGGTGAACCCGAAGGACATTGTACGTCCGGCGTACGTTACCGACATCACGAGCTCGGAAATGAAGACTTCCTTTGACGACGAACTTGAAAGCGACAGCACCAATACCGAACGCATGATGTGGTTCAAGAACTGGTTCGATGACGAAAGCTCCAAGAGCTACGTGAGGGGAACCCAGGGCAGCACCTGGACTCGCCTTGGCTACACCTACGACTGGGGCAGCAAGGGCAGCAACAAGTACGGCTTGTCGCAGTTCCTGGTAGTGCCGGGCGCCGAGGTGGAAGTCCGCTTTACCAAGAACATCAAGTCGTACATCCAGTGGATGAACGACCGCAACAACTAGCCGATAAGGTTATCTGTTTACGAGGACCCGCCACAGCTGTTGGCGGGCTTCTTTGTACTTGCGCTCGAATGCAGTAATGGGTTGCTCGGGGTCGAACGCCTCGCACGTGGCTGCCGTCCCAGGCGAGAGAATCCTTGCCGCTTCCGCGAATTCGCGTGCATAGATTTCCCAGTTGGTGCGCAACTCCGTCGTCTGGCCGAGTGCAAGGAGCGTGGGGAATATGGGGTGCAGGTGGAATCGCCTTGTTGCTTCGCTCTGCTTGGGCCAAGGGTTCGGGTAGTAGAGCGCGTGGTAGGGGATGCGCCAGCGTCCGGCATTCACCTCGTCGAGCGCGAGCCTCCAGAAGTCCAGCAGTTCCGCGCGGATCCAGAACGCGTTGGCCGGGACATCTTTCACTGAATCTTTCACGGAGGACATTTTAGCGGTGGATGTTTCGCCCGAGTCCTTGCCGGTCGGGTTCCGCTCGAGTCTTGCCGCGGACTTGTCGATGCCTATGACGGGCATGTCCGGGAACCGCTTCGCGATATGGAACGTGCTTTCTCCCGTACCGCATCCGGAGTCCAGGACAACATCCATGGCGCCGCCGTGGCCCTTATAGAACGAATCGACGAATTCCTTCGCCTTCGCAAACGCTTCGCGGGTATGGTCTGCGACCGGACGCAAAAAACGGGTGCCCGCATACTTGCGGACGACCCGTTCCAAATCCTTGTATAGGCCTTCCTGGTTCGTGGTGACTGTGCGAGCTCCACGCTGCTCTGGCATCACCACCGCTTCCAGATGCTTAGGCGGTTGCCGCCAATGAGCTCGATATCGTCCAGCCAAATCTCGACAGTCTTTTCGTCGTTGTTCGCCTTGAATTTCCAGACGAGCTGGTTTACGCACGTGTAGGAGTATTCCGGATTGAGGATTTCCTTGAGCGGGACGAGCGTGCGTTCCCACTTGTCGGAAAGCGTAAATTCGTATTGCGCGATATTCTGGAATTCAGGCTTTTGCGTCTCGTCGAGAAGCCCGAAGACTATCGCTCCTTCGCCCTTGGCGCGGAAGGCGATGGTGTCCACGGAAGAAATGTCGTTGCAGAGCGACTTGTCGCTCTTGCCGAGCTCGAGGCCGATAGTCGCCCAGGGCCAGAGCGTGTTGCCGTTGGAATCCTTGAAGGTATCGCCGAACGTGGCGGCGACATGTGCCATGATGTTCCCGCTGCTGTCGACTTCGAGGGTGACGTTGTGCGAGTCATCGTCGGTTACGAACTTGGGAGTCACGTTCGAATCTGCAAAAGCGAAGTACCACCAACCGCCATCCCAGGTGAGAGCCGGCATGAATCGGTTCTGGTAGTTGGAATCCTGGAAGTCGTCGAGCAACAGCGCACGGCTCTCTTCGGCGAACGTGCTCGCGGTGGAGGTTTCGCCGGCAACGAGCTTCAGGTAGGTGCTGCTCGTGTCGTGGTCCTTCTGGTCTGGGATGAATACGAGGCTGAGCGGACCCGCGGGGAGCGAGTCCATGGAGAACTTGCCGTTTTCGACCTTCGTGGAATGCGCCATGCCGCGGACCTTCACGATGCCGTTGTCGTCACCGCTTATGGAACCTGTGACACTGACCATCTTTTCGAGGTCGCTCTTGCCGAGGTCTACGCTATGGCCTTCTACGGGGACTTCCTTCTGGAGGGCCATCCCGTCGTGCCTGGCCTCGAGCGTGTATACGCCGTCCGACACGTTGTCAAAAGTCACTAAGCCCTTCTCGTCGGCTTGAACGTATTCGGAATCAAGGGCGTCCAGGCTCTCGATTTCGGTGAGTTTTACGCGCGCGTAGGCGGCAGGTTCGCCCGCGACCATAATCTGCGCGGTAATGGCGTTACCGGCCTCGGTCCCGCTAGGGCCACCGCCTGCGGTCTTGTCTCCGTTAGAACAGGCGACAAAGCCTATGGCCGCAAGTCCGGCGAGTGGTATGGAAAGCCTTTTGTGCACTTCGGAAAAATACAAAAAATTGCGGAGAGCGTGCATGGCCTAGCCCTCCTTCTTCGGCTTGGGCACGACGCAGTCCGCGGCGGTGGCGGGGTCGTCCACCTTATCTGAAAGCGGGAACATCGAGATGTTCAACGCGTATACGCGGTCGGCCCGTTCGCTCTTGCGTGCGAACTGCAAAAGGCCGCGTCGGAATTCTTCGATCTTGTGCTTGATTTCGGGCAGGTCGGATTCATCGGCGGTAAACACGACGCTGGAGATGTCTCTTTCATCGGGTTTATGGCGGTCCAGGGATTCCTGCGCCAGTTCCATCGTGTGCCTGTGGAAGTCGCGTACGGCGTGGCTTCTGACTTCGCCGCCGGTAGAGAGGATCTGGTCGGTGATGTTCCATCCGCCATTTCCGTCGGGTTCGACCAGCCCGAGCTGCTTGAGGATTCCAAGCGCATTGCGTGCCTCGTCCTGCGAAATCGGCGGGTTCAAGTGGTTCGCCAGTTTCGCGACGTCGCTAGTATCTTTCGAGATTCCGATGAGCGAACGCAGTGCGGCGCAAGCCCAGCTGCCGAAATAGGCCAGTTCGGGCTGCGAGAGGACTCTCGCTTCGAGGTTCCTCAGCTCCATGAGCTTGTAGTAAAGTTCCGAAAGGGTCTGCTTCGCTTTCGTCTTGTTAAAGCGGTAAAGCGTCTTGAAGTATTCGGCGCGACGGTCGTCGAGTCCGCACAGGCGGATGAATACGGGCAGCGTCCCTTCGTTCAGGTGCCCTTCCTTCTGGAATACGCGGACCAGCCAGGCCGGGTCTACGCCGGTCTTCTGTCCAAGATAGCGGTAACTGGTGAACGGGTTATCCTTCTTGCTTTCGGTAAACCAGTCCTTCAGGAACTCGCGGTATTCTAGATAGTCTAATACTTCGGGCATACCTATAATCTAGCCAAAAAGGAAAATAATAAAACAACCTGCCGAAAGTGTTGTAAAGTTTCCGTTGCATGGTTTTCAACACCTAAAATGGCGAAATTTTGCTAAAAACGGCAATTAGATGTGAAAATTGCCCCAAAAATGTCAACAGCGTTGAAAAAGTGTGGAAAAGTCATGTTTTTTGTGGATATGTGGCTTGACGCGGTAAAAATTGTCTTCGAAAGGCGAAAAAAGATGATTATTTTGGGATAATTTTTTTATATAAACTATCTTGAGAATTATTTTTATTATTATTTAGTACAAGTTCCCGCGGTGGGAATGTTTTGTACGAAAAAAATTAATTTATCTGGCCGAATACGATGGATATGGGAATAGTTTCTGTACGAATGGACAAGGAAACGAAAGAAAAGTTCACTGACTTCTGCAAGTCGGTGGGCATTACCGTTTCTGCGGCAGTCAACATGTTTGCCCGCATGACCATTCAAGAGAACCGGTTGCCGTTTGATGTAAAACGGTTTCCGCGCCAGTAAGGAAGCTTGAGCTCCCTTTAACCCTATTTTTGTACATCCACTGTATTACAATCATTACACAAGGTGTTATATATGCCTAACGGCTACCAATACGCTTAAAATGAGCGTTATTTTGTCGTAAATCGGCAAATAAAATTTTACACTTTGTACGAATTTTTATAACGAAAGTAATAAGTATAATTAACATAAATTAACAAGGCTATATTGAATGAATCTGCAATTGAGCATTACGGAACGCTGTAATCTTCGCTGTACTTATTGCTATTACAAAGAAACTCATGCTAAACGAAGCTCAGACATGAGCGACCTGGTTATGGAAGATTCCGTAAGGCTCGCTATAAACAGGTGCATTGAAAAAAAAGATTCCGATTTGGGTATTACTTTTTTTGGCGGCGAACCATTGGTGCGGATGGATTTTATCAAAAAAACGGTAAAATTCGTGAAGGGGATGGTGAAGGAGCGCCGCATAGACTTGCCTAAGGATTTTGAGTTCCGTTTTTCAGTCAATACGAATGGTACGCTTCTATCGGACGATGTTATCAAATTCCTGAAACGCGAAAGATTTACCGTATTTGTGTCCATAGACGGCCCCGCCAAAAGGCATGACTTGGCAAGAAAGACCTCCAACGGAGTCGGAAGTTTCAAGGCGATTGCTCCCTTTATCCCTGCCTTGGTTGATTTGGATTCGACCGTTCTGATGGTGGTTACCCAGAAGCACGTGAAGGGCCTCGCGGATGCCGTAAAATGGGTATTCAAGCAGGGCTTTACAAAGGTGGCGACAAGCCTCGACTTTAACGGCTCCTGGACGGGCGAAGATTTTGATGCCCTGATTCCGGAATACGAAAAACTGGCTCGTTTCTGGTACAAGGCCAAGATGGCGGATTCTGGGATTTACTTGAGTACAATCCAAGACAAGATTTCGATAAATCTTCTTGGGGAACGTAAAAAGGAATCTACGTGCTTTATCGGTCACGGTTCGCTCGTGGTGGCTACAAATGGCAATACCTTCCCCTGTACGCGCTTTATCTCCAGCCGCAAGGGGGCACCCTATGTTACGGGCAACGTTTCCGACGAGCGGAGCGGGATTTATAAGGAAGTCCTTCCAAAAGAAGTCCAGTCATTTTTGGATCACGACAGGAAGGGTTGCGAAGGGTGTGCCATTCGGTACCGCTGCCTGGCGCATGAATGCGGGTGTACGTCTTTCTACACTACCGGTTCCTTGAGGCGCGTTTCTCCGGAAGTCTGTACGCACGAAAGAATCCTGTGCGCGATATGCGACGAGTATGCCAATAAACTGCTAAGCCAGAAACACCCAGAAAGAATTTTCTAACTGAACCTAAACCCAAACAATGAGGAAAAAAATGGTACGAAACAATAAGAACTTGGCTAGAACGTCTGCCGCTCGCCGTGCTCCAAAAACGAAGGTGGAATACAGGGCCGAAAGGGCGACAAACGTCGATGCATCGAGTATTCATGAGATTATCGTTAAGATTGAGGCGATGAGAAGGCGCATCAGAAGAAAGAAATGGATCAACGGTTACCCCGTTAGGAATCCTAGGGAACGTGTTGGCGCCCGTTACGAGGCCGCTCTTAAGGAACTTAGAGCCGTGTCCAAGGAGATGGAAACGGTGGTACGGCAAGAAGCAAAGAGATACAGGTAATTCTTCCTTTACTTATCTGTTCTAGAGTCCCTCCTTCGGGAGGGGCTTTTCTATATCCCGAATTTTTTCACCTTGTAGTGCATCATGCGCGGGCTTACCGAAAGGTCGCGCCCGGCTGCGCTCAAGTTCCCGTTGTTCCTCTTCAGCGCCTCGGTGAGGATTTCCCTCTCGTAGCTTTCGAGGAGCGTCTCGAGCGAGGCGCCCCCTTCGGGGATGATGGACGTCTTGCTGGTGACGTCGGTTTGCAGCGTGGGCGGCAGGTCGTGCGAATGGATGCAGTCGTCGGTGGTGGCGAGCGCCGCGCGCTCGATGCAGTTCTCGAGTTCCTGAACGTTGCCCGGCCAGTGGTAGCTCATGAGCATGTCGATGGCGGGCGTGGAAAGGCGCGTCACGTGCTTGCCGTACTTGAGGTTCACCTGTGCGATGAAATGTTCTGCCAACAGCAAGATGTCGCTCTTGCGTTGCGCCAAGTCGGGGAGCGTAATCTGCACGATGTTCAGGCGGTAGAAGAGGTCTTCGCGGAACAGCTTCTGCTGCATCATCTCTTCGAGGTTCTTGCTCGACGATGCGATGATGCGCACGTCGGAATGGAGCTGCATGTTGCCGCCGAGGCGGTTAAAGGTTTGCCCTTGCATAAAGCGCAGCAGTTTCTCCTGGTCGGGGAGGCCGAGCGCCGAGACGTCGTCGAGGAAAAGCGTGCCGCCGTTCGCGACTTCCGCTTTGCCGATGTGTCGGGTGTTCGCGCCGAGGAATGCCCCGCGTTCATAGCCGAAGAGTTCGCTCTCGAATGCGCTCGCCGGGTTCCCGAAACTTTCACGCAGGTTCGCGCACCCGAGTACGGTGAACGAGCCCCCTTTGCGCGGGGAGAGTTCCGCGATGGTGCGGGCGGTGAGTTCCTTGCCGGTGCCGTCGTTGCCGTAGATGAGCGCGGGTGCGTCATTGCCGGCGCATGCCTTGATCTGCTTGTATACGCTACGCATCTCGCCGCTGTTGCCGACCATCTTGCCGGGCTTCTCGTCGATGATGTCGCGCAAGGCCTTGATTTCGGCTTTCAGCCGTTCTATTTCTTCGGATTCGGTCATTTTGTTTTACAATAATGTAATAATATACATTAATTTTACAAAAATGTAATGAAATTTCGGAAAAACACCCCGAAAATCGCGTGCCAACCCCCGTTTTTATTCCTAATTTCTTATTCATAAAATGAAAAACCGCCCAAAATGAGGTTCAAAATGAGCGTAAGCTACCGCAAAAAGACAATCAACGAAATCGCGAAGGAACCGACCGCGCCGATCAAGCCGGCCGCCCCGGTAAGCGTGGACTTCTACGGTGAAGACGTGTTCAACACCGAAGCCATGCGCGAGTACCTGCCCAAGGACGTCTGCGAAAAGCTGATTGCCACCATCAACGAGGGCGCCGCCCTTGACCCCTCCATCGCTGCCGACGTGGCCCACGCCATGAAAAAATGGGCGATGGACCGCGGTGCCACGCACTTTACGCATTGGTTCCAGCCGCTCACCGGCTCTACCGCCGAGAAGCACGACTCCTTCCTGGAACCGGACGGCTGCCGCGCCATCATGGCGTTCAGCGGCAAGAACCTCATCGTCGGCGAACCGGACGCATCCTCCTTCCCGAGCGGCGGTCTGCGTTCTACGTTCGAAGCCCGCGGCTACACTGCCTGGGACCCGACGTCTCCCGCTTTCATCAAGCGTCACGGCAATGGCGCCACGCTTTGCATTCCGACCGCGTTCTGCAGCTACACCGGCGAAGCGCTCGACAAAAAGACTCCGCTCCTGCGCAGCCTGCAAGCCCTTTCCAAGTCTACCCGCCGCCTCATGACTTGCTTCAAGGCTGGCCCCAAGAAGACGACCGTCACGCTCGGTGCCGAACAGGAATACTTCCTCATCGACAAGCGCTTCTACCTGCAACGCCCCGACCTGTACCAGGCCGGCCGCACGCTGTTCGGTGCCGCTCCCGCAAAGCATCAACAGATGGACGACCATTACTTCGGTAGCATCCCGGCCCGCATCCTCAACTTCATGAACGAAGTCGAGACCGAACTCTGGAAGCTCGGCATTCCGGCGAAGACCCGCCACAACGAAGTCGCGCCCGCGCAGTTCGAACTCGCCCCGATGTTCGAGGAAGTGAATCTCGCCTGCGACCACAACATGATGATTATGGAAGTGCTCCGCAACGTGGCCGACAAGAACGGCCTCGTGTGCCTGCTGCACGAAAAGCCCTTCGCCGGCGTGAACGGTTCCGGCAAGCACAACAACTGGTCCGTGTCTTACGGCAAGGGCAACTTGCTCAACCCGGGCAAGGACCCGCACCAGAACGCCGTGTTCCTCACCACGCTCTGCGCCATCATTTATGCCGTCGACACTCACGCCGACTTGCTTCGCATGACGACCGCTGGCGCCGGCAACGACCACCGCCTCGGTGCGAACGAAGCTCCTCCGGCAATCGTCTCTATGTTCCTCGGCGATCAACTGATGGACGTGATTGAACAGATTGAACAAGGCGTGCCCAAGTCCAGCAAGCAAGCTGGTGCGCTCCGCATCGGTGCCGACATGCTCCCGGCTCTCCCGCGCGACGCTACCGACCGCAACAGGACTTCTCCGTTTGCGTTCACCGGCAACAAGTTCGAATTCCGCGCTCCGGGTTCCAGCCAAAGCTGCTCTGAACCGAACGTGGTTCTGAACACCATCGTTGCCGAAGCGTTCGACATGATTTCAGAACAACTCGAGAAGCTCGACGAGAAGAACTTCCACACGGGCCTGCAAAAGATTCTGCAGAAGATTGTGAAGGAACATAAGCGCGTCATCTTCAATGGCAACGGCTATACAGATGAATGGATTGCCGAGGCCGAACGCCGCGGACTCCCGAATATCCGCACCTCCGTGGAAGCCCTCAAGGCCCTCACGAAGGAAGAGAATATTCAGTTGTTCGAAAAGTATGGCGTGATGAATCGCCGCGAGATGGAATCCCGCTACGAAATCAACGTCGAAGATTTCCACAAGAGAATCCACATCGAAGGCGAAGTCTGCCGCGACATGGCGAAGAACATCATCTTGCCGAAGGTCGTCGAGGCTTACTCCAGCGCCCTCAAGACGAACGAGATGGCTCTCAACCAGGGCTTCCCGGGTGTCGATGCCTACGTGAAGTCTCTCGGCGAAGGCGTCAAGAATCTGAGTGCCGCCATCGCCACGATGGAAAGCTCCCTCGAAGGCGAACACGAAGGAATCATCGCCGCGATGGCAGACCTCCGCAAGGTTGTCGATGGCCTCGAGAAGGTCGTCCCCGACGAGATGTGGCCTCTGCCGAAGTACAGAGAAATGCTGTTTATTTACTAATAAACGGCCGGTAAAAGGCGCTACTGAAACTCCGCACTTTAGTGCGGGAAATGGGCAAAGCCCATTGTTCGTTGAAGGATGTCGTAATCATATCTTGCAGGAAACTTGTTTTCCGTTGCAAGATATAGATTAGGACCTCGTCTTGCTCGCTTTTGGCTGGCAGTAAAAGATGTTGGTTCCTGCCTTCGGGCAGGGCTTTTTTTGTATTATATTTCCCACCATGTCCGTCTTCACAAAATACATCCAGAACGAGGAGCATTACTCCGAAGTCATCTCGCGTATCGCTAAAGTCCGGGAGACGCTTTGGATTGGTACGGCCGACATCAAGGACGTGTACGTGAAGCAAGACGGCGAAGCGATTCCCCTGTTGGGGCAGTTGGCCACACTCCTCAAGCGCGGTGTGGGCGTGCGCCTGATTCATGCGAAGGAACCGGGCCCGAACTTCCGCGAAGATTTCGACCGGTTCAAGATTCTTGCGACGGATTTGGAACGCGTGATGTGCCCGCGAGTCCATTTCAAGATGATGATTTTCGATTTGGAAACGGCTTACATCGGTTCCGCGAACTTGACAGGTGCTGGAATCGGTATGAAAAGTTCTCTTCGCCGTAACTTCGAGGCGGGCATCCTCACGAACGACCCCGCGCTTGTGGAGCCTGCCATTGAGCAGTTCGATACGCTCTGGATGGGCTCGCACTGCAAAAATTGCGGCCGCCAGGAATTTTGTGGCGACCGCATCAAGTAGGGGAATCGTTTTACGGCCTAGTTAACCCGCTCAAGGACCATGACATAAGTGATGGTGCCATAAGAAGCATTTTCGGCCGCCTCAATGGTCATGGTGTTGCCGGAGAAAGTGACTTTTCCGACGTTTTCTTCATCTACGCCAAAAAGTTCGGTTAACGTACCTGTCGCAGCGTCATAGGTGTAATGGGAAGTTTCCGTTACCCCGTCATCGTGATTGGTGGCGATAACGGAACCGTCACTTCTCAATTCCAGAATGTCGCCGATGTCTTCGGTCTCATTTACGGTCTGGTTGACGCATTCTTCGTCGGTATAATCGAAAACAACCTCTCCTTCGCCATCTTCGTAGTACCATTCTTCGTAGCAGGCGCTGTAATCGGTAATATTGTAGATGGTATAGTTTTTGATGACCTTCCAGGTCCCGACGATGTTCCCTGTTACGGTGCCGCTGTACGAAGACGAGGATTCGCTGGAGCTGCTTTCTTCGAGGCTAGAAGAAGATTCTTCGGTGTCGGTGGCCGAGGAGTTGGCGTTGGAAGAATTGACTGCCGAAGAGGCTCCTGCGGAAGAAGTCACGGAAGAAGAACTGGCGGCCGCAATCGAATCGCGGATTGCCTTTTCGTTGATTTCTCCGAAGATGTTGTATATTTCGCCTGCGATGGCGTTTATTTTTTCGGTAAATTTGTCTCCCAGTTCGGTGAGGAACGAAACGAGGTGCTCGCCTTCTTCCTTGAGAACGACTTGGTTCTTGCCGTCGTCCGTTGTTCCCAGGCCGATAGTCACCTTGCCAGATTTCTTGTTGATGGCAATGGCCATTTCGGCGGTCTTCGAGCCGAGTTCGGTGAAGTTGACGAGCGAAGATTTCTTTTCCTGGTAGTTTTCTGCAGTCGTACTTTTGTCTTCTACGTAGCCGGCAGCCATCTTGGCCACTTTATCGGCGTCCTTGTAGCCAGGCACCAGGGAAAGCATGTTTTCTTTCAGCTCTTCCTTTGTCATGTCCTTGCCGTGGGTGACGATCTTGTCAATTTTTTCTGCCGTCTGGATTTTGCCCATAGTTTTGGTGACTGGAGATGGCAATGTGGTTTTCATGACCTGTACTTCGAATTCGGCTCCCTTTTCTACCAGTTCCGTCCCTTTCTTGGCGACGACCTGGGTGATGGTCTCGGCTTCGTCCATGAAGGAGCTTTCACCGTTGTGCATGAAGTTGTTGTAAATCTGTGCCGAGGCGCCGTCGTAATCGCCGCGGTTGAAGTTTTTCCACCAGGTCTTGTAATCGGTTTCGCCCTTGCGCAAGTTGCTGGAAAGCCCCTCAAACAGGGTCTTGCGCTCGTTGTCGTCGAGCTGGCCGATTCGTGCCATGGACTTTTCGCGCATTTCCTTGCCGGTACTCCACAGGGAACTGCAGAAGTCGGTGAAGGAGGAGATGAGGCCGATTCCGGCTTTCTCGAGTGCGTGCGGTGTTTCGGTCATCAGGGCCTTCATGCTGTCGATTTGTGCCCATGCGGCCTTGTAGTCGTCGAGCTTGTCGAGTACGGTCTCGATAACCTCGAAGTATTCTTCGGCTTCATCGCTATCGACTTCATTGGTGAAGAGGCCTTCGTCGCTCGCCATGAAGGCGATGGGGGCCGCTTTGAGGTATTCTGCGTAATAGGCGAATTCTGCCAGGTTTTCCAGGTCGCTCTGGATTTCTTCGGAACCCAGGTATTCTCGCAGGGACTCTCCGTTGTTTGCACCGGTGATCGTCGTGCCTTCACCCTTGCTGCTGTCACCGCAGCCCGTGAAGGCGATTGCTAGGGCGGCCAATGCCGCAATTCGGGACTTTTGTATGGTAATCATAACATTAATATATCATCGTGGTGGACAAAGCGGTAAATCTTTTTTTGCGGAGTGTGGACGCTCACTTATGGGAAAAAGTCGAGAGGACTGTGAAAAAAGAGGTTTTTTTGCGTAAAACAAAGTATATTGGCTAAAAAGGCTTTAATTATGGATAAAGAACCAGAAATCATTGATGCTGAAGTTGTCGAAACGAATGGCGCCTCCAATTTCCAGAAGGGGCTCGCAGTTTTCTTTGCCATCGTCGCGCTGCTCTACACGATTTCCCCGATTGACTTGGCGCCGGATGCGATTCCGGTATTCGGCTGGGTCGACGATCTCGGCCTTTTGGCGACGGCGACCATGAACGTTGTCCAGCAATTCGCCAAGGACCAGAATTCCGCCATGGTGAAAATCCTGAAATACGCGAAGTGGCTTTTGATTGTCGCGGTCGTGATTGCGGCGCTGTTGCTTGGCGGGCTGATTGCCGCTATTGTGGCGCTGATTGCAAAATAGTATGCCGGTGCGGAGGCTTTCGCGCCATCAATCGTCTGCCAAAGAGTCTGAAGAATTCTAAATTTAATCCTGTCATGTTTTTCAGGAAACATCTGGGGCTTGTCTTTGGATTTGGAGTGGCGGCAGTTTCGCTTGCCATGGTCTACCTTTCTACTCGTCCGCTTATCCCGTTGGTCGTTCAGGAACAGATTGAAGACGATCTTGAAAAATGCGGCGGTGAACTGAAAGAGGCCCGCTGTGCGGTAAGTGGCGAAGACGGCTGGATTTTTCTGCAGGAAAGCCTTGTCAATCTGGTGGTGGACTGGAAAGAAAACTTGAATTCTTTTGTCGCCTTCAATGATTCACTGGAAGCGCGTGGTATCAAACTGGTTGTGGTGCCTGTTCCGGACAAATTGCAAATCGAGGCGGAACATTATTCGGAAGAATTGTCGGGAGGGATTGTCGCCCCACAATATGAGGAATGGGTGGACGCTCTGCAAGACGAAGGCGTTGTCGTTGTCGATGCGGTAGAGGAGTTTCTCGAAAAGAACGAGGAAACTCCCATGTTCGAGGCGTACGAAAGCCACTATACCAGCGCAGGCCGGCAACTGCTTGCCCAGATGATTGCCGATACCATCAACGAGATGGATTTGGATGTCCCGAGGGGAGAATGGTTCCTGCGCGATACGGTTGTTCCCGGTACCGGAAATCTTTATCACCTGAAGTACAATTCTTACCCTGATTACGCTGTGCGCGTGCTAAAGACCGTAGATGCGGAAGGGAAGCGCTATCACGCTTCCAAGGACGCTCCCATTGTGGTAATCGGCGACAGCAATGCCGATTTTGGTTGGAACAGTTCTTCCAATATTGGAGCCTACATTGCGCAGGCGACGGGGATAAAGACGTTTACGCGTAGCCGCATTGGTGGCGGGAACCTGGGCCCGACCTTGTTCGAGGGCCGTTCGGAATTCCTGGAAGGCAAAAAGATGGTGGTCTGGGTGTTTGATGGCCGTGAACTTTACGGCGATTTCAGCATGCCGGAATTCTAGTTTCGAAGTTTCTATTCCAGCATGATCGTGAATGGGCCGTCGTTTACAAGGCTCACCTGCATGTCGGCGCCGAAGCGGCCCGTTTCAACGACAGAAATTTCTTTCTTGCATTCGGCGATAATGTATTCGTAGAGCTCGTTTGCAAGTGTGGGGTTGCCGGCGCCGTTGAACGTGGGGCGGTTTCCCTTGTTGCAGTTCGCGTACAGCGTGAACTGTGATACGAGCAAAAGTTCTCCGCCAACGTCCTTGATGGAAAGATTCGTTTTACCGTTTTCGTCGGCGAAGATGCGGAGCGCTAGCATCTTGCGGATGAGCCTGTCTGCGATTTCCTTGGTGTCGTCTTCGCCCACGCCGATGAGAATCATGTAGCCCTTGCCGATTTTGCCGACAGTCTGCCCTTCGATATTCACCTGGGCGTTCAATACTCGCTGGATCAAGAATTTCATGTTACTCCGCGCTGGCTAAAGCCTTTTTGTAGATGTCCTGCATCACGAGGCCTGCGATGGTGAATCCGAAAATGGCGGTGGCGTGCGCCATGGTGCCGTTGATTTGCGCCTTGCTGCTGCACCATTCGTGGCCGACGAGTTCGGCGTTCTTGAGTTCCGCTTCGCTGTGCTCGCTGCGAACCTTGGGGCACATGCAGGCGGCGGTCCCGCAAGAGGAATTCTTGCCACGGTTTTTCAGGAGTTCGTCGCTGTAGACGCACAGCACTTTTTTCTTGAGCGCCATTTTCTTTTTCTTGAGCTTGTCGCGCAGGGCGCGGGCGAGCGGGCAACCTGCAACTTTCCAGAATTCGGCGACCTTGATGCGCGTAGGGTCCATCTTGAGGGCGGCTCCCATCGAAGAGAATACGGTGGCCTTCGTGCGCGTGGCGTGCCACAGCAGCTGCATCTTGTTCTCGAGGCTGTCGATGGCGTCGATGATATAGTCAAACGTATCCAGCTGGAACTTCTCGGTATTCGCTTCTTCGTAGATGTCCTGCAGCGCGACGATGTTTGCGTGCGGGTTGATTTCGAGCAGGCGTTCCTTGAGGACTTCTACTTTCACCTTGCCGACGGTCTTGGTGGTGGCCATCAGTTGGCGGTTCACGTTGGTGACGCACACGCGGTCGGAATCGACGAGCACGAGCTCCTTGAGGCCAGAACGCACTAGGCTTTCGGCGCACCAGCTGCCTACGCCGCCGAGCCCGAAGATGATGACGCGCTTTTTGTAGATGTCGTCCATCACGTCGTCCCCGAGCAGGAGCGATGTGCGGTTGAATATGCCTTTTTCGATACCCATGATGAACTCTGCGGCGTTCTCGCGGTGAATTATGCGAACAGCCGGACGACTCTCTGGAGGCCAGCGACAAGGCGGTCGATATCGCGCTTGAGCGTGTAGGCGCCAAAGCTCAGGCGGAGCGTGGCGTCTACGCCGAAGCGGTCCATTACGGGCTGAGCGCAGTGATGCCCGCTGCGGACGGCGATGTTCTCTTCGTCGAGGATCATGGCGGCGTCACTCACGGCGATTCCATCCAGCGTGATGCTCACGAGGGCGCCGCGTTCCTTGGGGTTGCCCAGCACTTTCACCTGCGGGATGGTGGCGAGTTTTTCCAGAGCGTAGTCCGTGATTTCTTCTTCGTGTTTGCGGATGTTCTCGATGCCTTTTTCGCTAATCCATTCGATTGCCTTGCCGAGGCCGATGACTTCGGCAATCATGGGCGTGCCAGCCTCAAAGCGGGCGGGAACGTCGGCGAAGGTCGTTTTCTCGAAGGTCACGTTCTTGATCATCTCGCCGCCGCCGTGCCAGGGGGGCATGGAATCAAGCACGCTGTACTTGCCGTAGAGCACGCCCACGCCGGTAGGGCCGTACATCTTGTGCCCGCTGAAGGCGAGGAAATCGCAGTCGAGTGCCTGCACGTCAATCTTGATGTGGCTGGAACTCTGGGCGCCGTCTATCAGGATTTTCGCCTGGGGTGCGAGCTTGCGCACGGTCTTTATAATATCTGCAATCGGGTTCACGGTGCCCACGGCGTTGCTCACGTGCGTGACGGCCACCATCTTGGTGCGCGCATTCAAGAGTTCGGGGAGCTTGCCCAAATCCAAGTCGCCATCGTCCTTCACCGGGATGACCTTGATCTTGGCGCCCTTCATTTCGGCTACAAGCTGCCAGCTCACGATGTTCGCGTGGTGCTCGAGCCCGCTAATCAAGATTTCGTCGCCCGCCTCGAAGAACTTGCGGCCGTAACTCCACGCGACCAGATTGATGCTTTCGGTGGTGCCGCGCGTGAATACGATTTCGTCTTCGCTCTTTGCGTTGATGAACTTCGCGATGTTCTTGCGTGTGGCTTCGAATGCTTCGGTGGTGCGGGCGCTCAGGCGGTACACGCCGCGCTTTACGGAACTGTAGTGTTCGCGGTAAAAGTCGTCCATCGCGTCGATGACGCATGCGGGTTTTTGCGTGGTGGCGGTGCTGTCCAAAAAGGCGAGAGGTTTTACTTCCTTATCGCCAGCGACAAGCATCGGAAATTCGCTACGGATTTTTTCGGCGTCAAAATTTTTTTTATCAATCATGCACCCAAATTTAGAAAAATAGAATGTAAACGCATTTTTACAAAATGCCGAAAAATGAGGGCGATAGACGAAAATATTGAGCTTTTTGTCACTAAAAAAACGCTTTGCTGTAAAATTATATTATGGTGATTTTTTTGTTAAACCGATTTCTATATTAGGGGGTGACGAATATCACATTTGAGGTGTTTGGGATGTGGTAGCGTTGAGGTTAGAATAGAAGAATGAAGAATTTTTTTCCTGCTGCTTTGGTATGCTCGGTAGTTGTTCTTTGTCAGGGCGTATTTGCACAAGATTCTTTAAGAGATGCGATTGATTCCGGCGACTTGGCCACTGCAAAGAAGATGGTCAAGAAGGGCGAAATAGAAGAAATTTACTGTGGCAAGCTTTCGGCGAACGATGCCGTTGGCGTTTACGAAAAGATTTTCAAGCAGATGCCCGACGAAAGTTTCGCGGCCTGCCCGAGCCAGTTTGCCTACGGTTACGGCGTTAAGGTGTGCGGCAACGCGAAGGCGCTCCATGCCTGTACCGAGGTCGTGACCTATTTGCTCAACGACGGCCTGGCTGGCAACGTGAATGCGCTCGATGCGCTTGACAAGGTCGCCAAGGCGGCCCTTAAGACCAAGGCTTTTGCAAAGCCCGTCAAGGAACAGGTCGACACGACGATGTGGGTCGCATGCCCCAAGAAAGGCAAGGCCAAGGAAGAATGCCTTGCCCGCTGCATCGCCCAGGCCGATTCCATGTACGATGTCGCGCACAAGCTCTCTTGCCCGACGGCTCCGGAACAGTACGTGGATACGACTATCTCGGTGACCAAGCCTTCTCCGCTTTACACCAAGCTCACTACCGGCCTCAAGGACGGTTACTGGACTTGCCCGATGAGCGTTGCCGAGAAGTTTGCCACCCTGATGCAGTCCCATGCGAAGGCGCTTTCCATCCCGGATACGGCTATCCCTTCCATAAAGTATGTGCAGCACTGGGCGGAATCGCACAAGGCCGACAGCACCGCTTTGCCGGGCGGCCAACTCTTCAGGTTCTGTACGGCATGGCAGCCGCAGGTGGATTCCGTTTTGGCCGGCCTTGAATTCGAGACTCGCTGCCCCGTGTTCGAACGCATTACGGACCCGCGTGACGGTCAGGAATATAGGGTGAAGGAAATCAATGGCGCCTACTGGTTTGTGCAGAACTTGAACTACGCCATGGAAGAAGGTTCGATTTGTTACGACCGCGACGACGAGAACTGCAAGGCCTACGGCAGGCTCTATACGCAGGAAGCGGCGAAGACCGCTTGCCCGGACGGGTTCCGCCTTGCTACGGACGACGATTGGAAAATGCTCGAGGTGTTTGCCGGCGGCGCAAGCGAGGCCGCGGTGAAGCTCCGCAGCAACGGCAGCGACGACTACGCCTTCTCGGCGATGTTCGGCGGCTATGCCAACAAGAACGGAATTTCCACGACAATAGGAGAAGGAGCCTATTTCTGGACTGAAAAGGCAGATGGAGACAAGCGCGGCACGGCAAGGTCCATGTTCAGCACGGATAAGGAAGTATCTTCGATATCCGTCGACAAGGGATTCTACCTGGCGGTGCGTTGTATTAAGATGGGGGAGTGAGGTCTAAGAAATGGTTTCGATAACGAGCAAGTTTGCTCCGACGTGTACTCGCGAGACTTGGGTAGAGAGACAGGCGCTTTTGGCGAAGGTCAGGTCGTTCTTCTTGGGGAAGAATATCCTGGAAGTCGAGTCGCCAACCCTCTCGAACGCTGGCGGTACCGATCCTCAACTGGATTACTTCGAAGTAGATTCTCGGCCGAGACAGTACATGATGACTAGTCCGGAATTCCACATGAAGCGCCTGCTCGCTGCAGGGTTCGGTGACATTTTCCAGATTACGAAATCTTTCCGCAAGGACGAATTCGGCAGCCACCATAACAACGAATTCAGCATGGTGGAATGGTACCGCGTGGGCATGCCCCAGGAAAAGCTGATGGACGAGGTGGAAAGCCTGGTGAGTTCGGTTCTCGGACATCCGCTGAACGCCAAGCGTACCCGCTGGATTGATGCTTTCAAGAATTATGCCGGTGTCGATCCCTTCTGCAAGGATCTTACGAACTTCTCGGATACATGCGAATACCACGGCGTCCCTGTTCCGGAACGTTGCGGCATGATGAGCCGTGAGGACTGGTGGGATTACCTGATGGTGTTTGTCGTGGAACCCGCCCTGGCGTCGCACGGCCCCGAGTTTATCACGGACTATCCGCCTTCGCAGGCGGCCCTCGCGCAGACCTACGTGGACAAGGACGGCCTTACCTGGGCCAAGCGTTTCGAGCTTTTCGTGAACAAGGTGGAACTCTGCAACGGCTATACGGAACTGACGGACGTTGCCGAACAGCGTCGTCGCTTTGAAGCGGATCTGGATATCCGTCGCAAGGCGGGGAAGTCTCTGCCGCCGCTCGACGAGAGGTTCCTGGCGGCGCTCGAGTCGGGCATGCCGGAATGCTCCGGTGTGGCGCTCGGTCTCGACAGGCTATTCATGCTCGCGCTCGGCAAGAGCGAGATTGCGGACGTGATTCTTTTCCCGAGCCCCATTGCTTGAAGGTGGGACCGCGAACTTGCGGTGATCTGAACAGGATACAGCTATTTGAGGATGCGCTCTATGTTAGAGCGCATCTTTTTTTCGTCGATGATGCCCGCCGAAATGTTGACGATGTCGTCGTTGCCGTCGACCAGGTACGATACGGGCAAGACGCGCGGGTTGCCCAGTGCGTTCATGAGGTCGTAGTTCCAGTGGATGACGGTCCATGGCATGGCCTGCATCTTCTTGAACCGCGCCGCCACTTTGACGTTGTCGTCTTCGCTGATCATGAGAATTTTGAACCCCTTCGGGGAGTAGTCCTTGTGCAGCCTCTTGAGGATGGGCATTTCTGCGATGCAGGCGGGGCACCAGCTCGCGCTCAGCACAATCAGGGTGACGGCCCCGCGCTCGAAATAGTATTCCGCCTTTTCACCTTCGGTGTTGAACCCGGCAAAGTTTGCGACAGTCTTGGGCATTTCCTGGAATGGCCTAGACTGCTCCTTGTACACATGGTATGCAAGGACCAAAATGGCTGCCAGGACCAGTACGGCCGACAATTTGAGGGTGATATGCCGCATATCTATAGAGAATTTATGTTTTTTTCGGGGCTTTTTAAATTATATTCTGCAATATGGCATACAATATTCAAGATCTTCTATCCGAAATGGTGAAACGAGGGGCTTCCGACTTGCATATTACCGCAGGTGCACCCCCTCTTGTCCGTCTTTCTGGCAAGTTGACGCCTATCGGGGACGACAAGCTTAAACCCGATGAAACCATGCGTATGACCTACAGCCTGATGAACGAGCTGCAGAAGAAGTCCTTTGAACAGAACAAGGAATGCGACTTCTCCTTCGGTATCGCGAACCTGGCCCGCTTCCGTGCCAACGCCTACCTGCAGCGCGGTTGTGTCGCCCTCGCCTTGCGTATCATCCCGCTCGAAATCAAGACCTTCAAGGAACTCGGCCTCCCGAAGATTTTGGCCGAATTCACGACCCGCCCCTCCGGGCTGGTGCTGGTGACCGGTGCGACCGGTTCCGGTAAGTCCACGACGCTCGCCGCCATGATTGACAAGATCAACAAGGAACGTCACGACCACATCTTGACGGTGGAAGACCCGATTGAATTCTTGCACAAGCACCAGGGGTGCATGATCAACCAGCGCGAAGTCGGCAGCGATACCAACAGTTTCTCGCAGGCGCTTAAGATGGCGCTCCGTCAGGACCCCGACGTGGTGCTCATCGGCGAAATGCGTGACCTCGAGACTATCCGTGCGGCACTTACGATTGCCGAAACGGGTCACTTGGCCTTTGCGACTTTGCATACCAACTCCTGCGTGCAGACCATCAACCGCGTGGTGGACGCGTTCCCCAAGGGTGAACAGCAGACCGTGCGTACGCAGCTTTCGTTCGTGCTCCAGGGCGTTATATGCCAGACCCTCGTTCCCAAGATTGGTGGCGGCCGCGTGATGGCTTACGAAATCATGAGCGTGACTCCGGGTATCCGTGCGCTTATCCGCGACGACAAGGTGCACCAGATTGAATCGATGATTGAAATCGGTCAGAAGTTCGGCATGAACACGATGAACATGTGCTTGTGCGAACTGGTGAAGAACCACAAGGTCGACCGCTTCGAGGCGCTAGCCCGCTCTCCGAGTCCCGACCAGCTGGAACAGCTGTTTGTTAAGGAAGGAGTTTAATCGATGGCAGAATTCCTATACAAGGCGCAAAATTCCCAGGGAAACAATTTCGAAGGTACGCTCGAGGCTAAGGACAAGGCCGAAGCCGAAGCCATGCTCATGCGTCGCCGCCTGGTAATCGTGAGCCTCAAGAAAAAGCCGACCGAAATCAAGATCAAGATTGGTACGGGTATCAAGCACGAAGACCTCACGCGCTTTACGCGTATGTTCTCGTCCATGTGTTCTGCCGGTCTTCCGATGTTGCAGTGCTTGAACATCCTCGAGGAACAGTGCGAGAACCCGGAACTCAAGAGCGTTGTTCACAAGGTGACGCAGTCCATCAACGGCGGTTCGTCTTTGGCAGATGCCTTGGCGCTCCATCCGAAGGTGTTCGACTCCCTCTATTGCAACATGGTGGCGGCCGGTGAAGCGGGCGGTATCCTTGAAGGGATTCTCCAGCGTCTTGCGGAAACCATGGAAAACAGTATGCGCCTTAAGCGCAAGGTGAAAAAAGCCTTGACTTACCCGGTGATGGTTATCATCGTCGGTATCGTTGTGGTGATTGCCCTTATGACGTTCGTGGTGCCGACCTTTGCCGAACAGTTCGCCGCGTTGGATGCGGAACTTCCTGCTCCGACCCAGGTGGTGATGAGCATATCCGACTTCCTCCGCGACAACGGCGCGTTCTTGTTCGTCGCCGTCGTCTTGTTGATTGTTGGCTTCAAGATGGCATTGAAGGTTCCCGCGGCGCGATTCGCATTCGACAAGTTTATGTTGAAGGTGCCCAAGATAGGTGACCTCACGATCAAGTCTTCTACGGCAAGTTTCTCGAGAACTCTCGGTACCCTGTTGAATGCTGGTGTGAGCGTGATGGAAGCCTTGAAGGTCGTGGCCTCCACGGCAGGCAACAAGGTGGTGGAACAGGCCATCGGTAAGATTGCCATCGGTATTGCCGGTGGTAAGAGTATTGCCGACCCCATGACCGAAGTAGGTATTTTCCCGCCCATGGTTATCCAGATGACCGGCGTGGGTGAAAAGACCGGTAACTTAGGCGGCATGCTTTTGAAGTTGGCAGACTTCTATGACGAAGAAGTGGATGCCGCAGTGGACTCTGTTGTGAGCATGATTGAACCGTTGATCATCGTGTTCCTCGGCGGCGCTGTCGGTGGTTTGCTGATTGCTATGTATATGCCGATGTTCTCGATGGGCGACGCGATTAAAGGCTAAAAGGCGTCGCATTACTGCGTTGCAGGGCTCCTTACGTACGACTGGGTACGCTACGTCGCCCTGCGCCTTGTCCTGCTAGCCTTTTTGCCTTTACTCATAAAGAGGGGCGTTGCCTCGTATATGACGGGCTTTAGTCCGTCTTTTTTGTTTCGTTCAGAAGCGAGCAAGACAAAGAACGATTTGACGTAGCGTACATTCGTACGTGAGTCAAATCGTGATGCCGGATTGCGAAGCTTATGGACGAAAGATTATGCGCCGAGAATCTTTTTTGCGTTTGCAATCCGTTCCGGCGATGGTGACTTTACGTCTTTGAGTACGTAGTCGATGCCCAGCTGCTGGTACTTGGCGAGCGCGAGGGCGTGGTAGGGGAGAACCTCTACCTTCTCTACATTGTGAAGCGTGGCGATAAAGTCGCGGGTGCGCTCGAGGAGCTCGTCGTTGTCGCTCATGCCGGGCACTAGAACGTGCCTAATCCAGATGGGCTTGCCGATTTCGTCAAGATAGCGGAACATGTCGAGGATGTTCTCGTTGCTGTGCCCGGTCAATTTCTTGTGCTCGGTGGAATCTATATTCTTGATGTCCACAAGCAGCAGGTCCGTCGACTTCATGAGCCGCTCGAATTTGCCAAAGTACGGCTCGTTACGTACAAAGTTAACGCCCGAGGTGTCGATGCAGGTGTGCACACCTGCGGCCTTGGCAAGCTCAAAGAACTCCACCATGAAATCTATCTGCGCGAGCGGTTCGCCTCCGCTGACGGTGATGCCGCCGTCCTTGCCCCAGTAGCTTTGGTAGCGTAGCGCTTTTTTCAGGAGTTCGCCTGCCGATATCTCGAATGCTCCTGTACCTTCGCTTCCGAATTTCCAGGTCTCGGGGTTATGGCAGAACTGGCAGCGCATCGGGCATCCCTGCACGAATATGACGAACCTCACGCCGGGCCCGTCTACCGAGCCGAACGTTTCCAGTTTATTGATGTATCCCGTTGCCATGCGACAAATATAAAAACTTGGCGGGCATAAGGCAAATTTGATACAGTTGATACAGTTATGACTGTTTGGTGAGCGAAGTGCGTGCCGAGCTCCGGCGTAGAGTGTATCTTTGAAGCGTAACAAGAGAGGTTTATTATGAAAACCAAAAAGTTTTTATCTATCGCGATGGCCTTGCCGGTGGCTTTGTTGTACGCCTGCTCGGCCGAAACTACCACGGCGCCTGCCGACGAAACCGTCCCGGAATCTTCTGCGGCAATCCTGCCTGCATCTTCCGCCGTTCTCGAACTGTCGTCTTCGTCTGTGGCGGGGCCGGTGTCGTACGCTTATTACGGTGCGGAACTCAGCGGTAAGGACCAGTTCCTTTACGGCCGATTTGAAGCCCGCATGAAGATGGTCTCGATTCCGGGATCCGTGAGCTCGATGTTCCTCTACTACGATGATTCCTGGATGAAGAAGGAGTATGTGTGGAATGAAATCGATATCGAGGTGCTGGGTAAGGGCGGCACAATGTGGCAGTCCAACATCATTACCCGCGAAGGTGATCCGTCCATCAGGTCGAATACGACTTCCGAGAGCAAGCCCCTGCATGAATTCGGCTTTGACGCTACGCAGGACTTCCATCTTTACGCTATCGTGTGGACTCCAGAATACGTCGCATGGGAAATCGACAGCGTGGAAGTCCGTCGCGATACGTTAGGCATTGAACGCGGTACGCACGCCGACAAGGACCAGGTGGCTTTCTTGACCGAGAAACAGTCCCTCCGCTTCAACCTCTGGGCGTCCAAGAGTACAGCGTGGGTGGGCAAGTTTACCGGTGACGAACTGGCAGCCGGCCCGCAGGAACAGATTATCGACTATGTGCGTGTCTACTCGTACGATGCCGATACCAAGGGCTTTACGCAGCTTTGGCAGGATGACTTTGACGAAGCCTACCTTTCCGACCACTGGGGCACCGGAAACTGGGAAATGGAAAAGGTTAACCTCTCCCCGTTCAACGTGGTTCTCGAAGATGGTCTCTGCAAGCTCCGCATGACCCGCGAGGCTGAATAAGCCTTAAACGTCCGAAAAACTTAATCTCCTCCCCCAAACAAAAGAAAAACGCCCCGGATTCTTCCGGGACGTTTTTTTTTGCATCTAATTAAGCTTGTAAAAAAATGAGTAGGGATGTTGATTTATGTCGAAGCCTCGTATATATTTGGATTATGAAAAAGCTAATGCTGTTGATGCTTGCTCTTGTCGCCTGCGTGTGGGGAGAGGTCTTTATCAAGGATTCCATCCATATAGTTTTTCCAAAGAATGTTGCCAATTATCTAATTGATGACGAAGAGAAATGTGTATTGGGTTCTAAGCCGAATGGAAAACCTGCTCGACCCTATATGAGTCCTTATGGATGGTGTGGAGGTTATTATGTATGCAACTCCATTCTCGATACTAGCGTATTTTTCGTAGAAGAGGAAATTGGAGGCAACTGTTACGGCTTTGACTATTTTTTTAGGGAAAAAGGTGTGAGCACGAACGGAGAAGAATGTATGGTCTATTCTTTTTACGTTCTTTCTGACGCGTCTCATTCTCTTATAGATGTAATTCAGGATGAATTTAGACGTTTTCAGGAATGTGGATTATTTGACATTACAAAAGGGAATCTTGATTCTATTTTATCGAGGATGGAAACAGTTCTTGTAGCGGATAAATATCATTCAACAACCTATGTAACAGATTGTGGAAATGGAAATGGTTGCATGCAGGAATGTCTTTTGACTGGAACATGTTTTTCATCAGAGAATACGAATATGGGCGATGTCATTGCAAAACGGAATGCATCAATTTCTATCCCGTACCATGTAGATTTTGGCGAAGTATTACTTAAATGTTGAAGCGCCCAGAAATGTTTAAAAATTTAAACAAAGGGCTCGATTTCCATAAAAATCATCATTCGTTTAATGGCGACTTGTCAACAAACCTTCAACAACACTGAAGTAATACTTCGCCGATTCTAATTCTCTTGATACAGGTCTTAGTTCTCTTGATAATGGCCTTGTAACAAAAGCTGCTGTTGGATCTATTCCTAAATGACATGAGGCGAGAACAGAAAGCCCCTGAAACCACCCCCTTGCAATATCACTTCCATCAGGAGTTTTAACGACATAAATCCATTCAATTAGATTCAGATCGCAAAAACCAGCTTTAAGATATGCATCCACATGACTCTCAAAAGCTTTTTTATATAGAGATCCTGATTCATCTGAATCTAAATTTTCACATTTAGGATATTTATAAAGAATTTCTTCTAAACTATCTTGTAAGTTATAAAGCGTATCATCAAGCCAATTTATTGCCGTTATATCTGTTAGTTCATTACGAGTTTCATATTTAAAACGAAACATATATTTGGCACCATATTCAATATAGTATTCGGGAATTTCACTTGTTGCATTTCTTATCTGGTAATCCCGAGCCCTAGCTATATAGTAAAGGTCTTGTAAATCTTTATTTTTTATTAAATGTGTAAAATTTGTAGGTTTTACTTTAGATTTAAGTTCCGGTTTTTCTGCGATTCCCTCTTTATATATCACCTCATCAAAGGAACCATCCTTAATTTTTTCGATTATAGACTCAACCTTTTTTCTTCCCTCATCACCTAAATCAGGCAGTACATGTTCCCTTATTGCATTTATAAGGTTTTCTTTCGCTTTATCATCATTATACTCATCACTTACAGTCGCTTCATTGTTTTCCGTTCCCATGCCGCTCGGGTCCACGCCGCTTAGGGGGTTCCCGTGCACGTAGGCGTAGAGGTTGATGCCGTCCTCAAGCCATGTGGGGTCCGTGGAGACCCACCTTGATATATGGGCGGCGTAGTAGCGCTGCTCGCAGTAGTACAGCGAGGATTCCTCGTCCTTTTCCTTGCCGGTGTAGCGGTAGCGTTTCTGGCTGACCTCGTTCGCGTTCCTGCCCGATCGGTAGCTGGTGTCACCGTAGGGGTAGTATTCCTCGTAACTGATGACGTTTGCGGATTCGTCCAGCTCCAGCGATGCGGAGCCAAGGTGGTTGTCGAGCTGATAGCGCAGAACAGGAACCGGACTCGAAACAGCATTCCCGTTTTCCACGGTCAGCGTCTCGACCAGGGCTATGCGTTTCTGGTCGTCCATGACGTGCAATGTTTCGCGTTCGGTTTCGAGCGTCCCGTTCACGGTCTTCCGCCATATCTCGAAGCCGCCGAGGTACAGGCGGGTCTCCGTCACGCCATTTTTCAATACAACCTTTCTCGTGCGTATCCCGTTGCCGTCATAATTGTAGTACGCCTCCGTCGTGCCACGCGTGATGTGGCACAGTTTTTCGGCGAAGTCCCAGTCCATCGCGCTCAAGTGCGGCATGGACGTCATGCTGCCGTGGGCGTTGTAGGAGAAGTTCGCCGTAGTCTGCCCGACTGCGTTTTCATTTTCGCAAAGGAAACCCAACTCAAGTAACTGCGTTTCTAAATCAGAAGGTTCCTCCTGAAATTTGGGAAGCTTTCTCTGTAAAGAAACGCAAGGCATAGAATCAATATAGGATAATTATTTGCAACCCAAAATTGGAGTTTTGCTGTAGAACTTGATTACTTAAGTTTCCATAATTTTTTTGTAAGGAAAACAATAGCAAATATCGCTAAACAAAAAAACAAATTTCCAACAAACCAAGACCCAAAAACAATTGCTAAATTTAAATAATAAATCTCACCCGATTCTAAATCAACAAATTGTCCCTGGGCATTGTGATTTAAAGCTATATACGCCATAAAAATTCCAACCACCATAGATTGAAAAAAAACGTATAGAATAACGGTCGACAACTCACTATTTTCTTTTATTTGCATTCATCTTCTCCCATAGTTTTTTACTCTACAACAATTCCATATTTCTTTTTCAGTTTTAAGCGAGCTTCTTTTGTTATTTTCTCGGGAGGTAGTTTCGTAACTGCAAATTCTAAAGCAGGTTTTACATTTGTCACCATAGAAGATAGAGTTACAAAAAGAAATTTAGAATTTTCAACCGCAAAAAAAGAAAGTCCCACTTGTCCCACCGTAACAGGAAGATCCAACTTTATTATATCATTCCATAAAATATGGATTTCTTTTTTATATAAAGAGTAAGAAAAAAATTTTAGGTTTCTTAGTACAGTTATTCCAGAATCATCAAATATCAAACGAAAGTTAGGTAAATAGCAAAAAAGCAAAATACAAAGCAAAAGCATATATAAAATAGAAGCAATTGTATTGCTTACAGAAAGATTGGTTAGAGGGGAAAAAAATGTTGAATAAGGGATAAGAAAAAGGAACAAACCTAAAAATATTCCCACAAAAGCATACATAATATTACTTTGTTTACAAATAATTTGCATTTATTTAACTCCTCTTTTGTCAAACAACGATTCAATTCGCGTTTGCAGGAAGGTTAACCCAATCGTAACAAGAGCAGAAACTGCAATTACACCCCCTAGGGATAATGATAGTGCCGGATTACTAATTACAAACACACCAGCAGCAATTGAAGCTCCTGTTGTCAACACAGAAAGAGCAACATGCCACGGCTTACCCTGATATGCGTATTCACCGGCTTCAATTGCACCTAATCCTATTGACAAAGCTACATTCGCTCTATTCATAAATTTTGCAGTCGTCTCTGCTGCTTTAGTATGTTCCAAAAAAGCTTGTTGAACCTTCTTAGTAGCATCACTGTTTAAAGACGGATTGTCAAGAGCTGTAGCTCCAAGTTTATTAATATCTCCTACAACATTATCAAAGGCCTTTTTTCCGGCATCAAGACTGACTTGAGTCGTTTTTGCCGCACCATTTGCATAAGTCCCAAAATCAGTTCCACTTTCACTTTCTGAGTCTGATACATTCTCCGTATTATCTAACAATACATTATTACTATCAGGAGTATCATCTTGCAAAGGAACAAGTTTTCCCTGTTCACTGGTATGCCAGTAGCCATTTTCAGAATCTCCAACCCACCACTGTTCTTCAGGATTCGGATCAACGATTTTATAGCCTCGCCTATTCGCAAACGCTTGACGTTCCTCAAATGTTGAATTTTCAGTCAAACGATCAGTTTCATCGCCCGGCAAATAAGTACCGTCCCCCTTAACTTCTACATCTTCGAATGTGGGCAGAACGCATCCCTCATCTATAACCTCAACATCATCAAACGGCGGTAATACAGTTCCCTCATCTACAAAACTTGTCGAAGCACCCCCGCTCGGGTCTTGCAACTTCACGGGATTCCCCCGCACGTACATGTACACATTCAACCCGTCGCCGATGCCGATGGGATCGGCCGCGGTCCAGCGGCCTAGCCAGCAGGCGTAATAGCGGGCCCCGTGGTAGTAGAGACCGCTTTCCTCGTCCTTTTCTTTTCCCGTATAGCGGTAGCGTTTCTGACTGACTTCGCTCGCGTTCCTTCCGGCGCGGTAGCTGGTGTCGCCGTAGGGGTAGTATTCCTCGTAGCTGATGATGCTGGCGGATTCGTCCAGTTCCAATGACGCGGAGCCGAGATGGTTGTCGAGCTGATAACGATGCACGGGCACTGGATTGGCAATGGCATTCCCGTTTTCCACGGTCAGCGTCTCGACCAGGGCTATGCGCCTCTGGTCGTCCATGACGTGCAGGGTCTCGCGTTCCGTATCCAGGACGCCGTTCACGGTCTTTCGCCAAATCTCGAAGCCGCCGAGGTACAGCCTCGTCTCCACGGCGCCGTTCTTCTCGACCACCTTCCTCGTGCGTATCCCGTTGCCGTCGTAGCTGTAGTAGGCCTCGGTCGTGCCGCGGGTGACATGGCACAGCTTTTCGGCGAAGTCCCAGTCCATCGCGCTCAAGTGCGGCATGGACGTCATGGAGCCGTGGGCGTTGTAGGAGAAGTTCGCGGAGGCGCTCCCGACCGTGGAACTTGTCAGGCGGTTGCTGTCCGTGGCGTAAGCGTTTCTCCTAGTCCATTGCGACCCATTAAACTTATGAATCATCGACAGGATATTCCCGACGCTGTCGTATTCCCATTCGCGGGAATAGTTCCGCATGGCGGAGCCGTCCTGCGGGCTGATTTGCGCGGCGTTGTAGCCCTCGGCCTCGGGCTCGCCGTCGGCATTCACGGAGACGTGCTCGCGGCCGGTAGCCTTTACCAGCCTGTACAGGGCGTCGTATTCGAACTTCTGGCTCGGGCTCACGACGCTGCCGTTGAAGAATATGGTCTGCTGGGCTGCGTCGTCGATCTGCGCGATGTTGCCGGTGGCGTCATATGTATAGTTCAGGTCCTGTAAAATGTCGGCGCCGTTGTTGCGCGTGGTCAGTAAACGTTTCAGTCGGAACGTCTTCTCGTCGTAGGTGTAGCCGGTCGTGGAGCCGTTGCCGTATTGTATCCGCTCGCGCTGCCCCTTCGCGTCGTAGTCGATGTCGCTGACGAAGTTCGTGGCTGTCGCGGCCCCGCGCAGTTTGACATTTACCGATTCCAGCAGCAAAGCCTCGTTGTATGCAGGCAAAATCTCGCTCGCGGGGATGCCCGCGTTGTGCGGGGTCCTGATGCTCGTCGCTCGGTTCAGCGCGTCGTAGGCGGTAACCGTCGTGAACGTCTCCGGTTCCAGCAGGGCGTCCGGGTCGGCGACGTTCCAGTCATCACAGAGAAATCCCAACTCAAGCAACTGCGTTTCTAAATCAGAAGATTCCTCCTGAAATTTATGGGATGTTCTCTGTAAAGAAACGCAGGGCATAGAGTTAATATAAGATTATTTTTTCGGTATCGGCATCGTGAGAATGGTGACCTTTCCTTTTTTTTCATTATAAGAATAGTTTACCCCAAGAACAATAATATTATTTTTTATAACGGCCAAACGTTCTTTATCAAAAGATGGAATTTTTTCATTTTGCCAATTTTTCCCGCCATCAACACTATAGTACAAATATCTAAACCAAGCATCTGCCCCCATCCAAAATTTAAAAAGTCCCACCATTAGACTATCCTTTACATAAAAATCCAATGGTTTCACATGATTCAAACGCCATAAATGCCACTTATCAGGAAATGACGTGTATATACCATATTTTCCATTAGTTCGATGCAATATACGAACATCGTGCGTTGATGACTTTTTTTCATCAAATCCGCAAGCAATCCAATCTTTATCGTTTTGAGCATATCGCTCAATACCATTACAAAGATCTCCTAAATTTATAGCTGGAATATTACCTCTCTCTAGAATAATAGAGTGGGGGAGGGGCCCCTTATTTTTATTTACGTATATTTTTCCAATTTGTTCATATTCAGCATCACCAATATATTCCCATTTTTTGAAGTCCCCGTTTGACACGTAAACAGGACGATTTACCGAATCATTGTTATCAACAAAACCAACTATGTAAACACGCTCGCCGATACGATTAAAAGATGCAGATTGAATATCTATATCAATTTCCCTCTTCTCCCAACTCTCGCCACCATCAGTTGTTTGCAGTACTACGGGCTTATTATTTTCACTTTTGAATTCATTTTTTGTTCCAAATAGAGTAATTTTTTTTTCATTTTCTACTACAATTTCTTCTACAAAAGGCAATATCATCAAATCAAACGATGATTTTCTTTTTTCAAAAGAAAGGGAACTTCCGTAAGTTCTCCATTTATCATCAATTTCAATTACAAGAATAAATAAGACAACAAGAGTTACAATACTTATAGGTATTAAACAACCTATAGCAAATAGAATTTTCCCAAATGTTGTAAATTTATTATAAAAAAACACAATTATTCTCCATTTCAAAATAGCAATAAAAAACTTTAACGTTTTAGTTGTTGTAAAATAGAGTTTTGCAGGAAATTTTTGTATATAGATTCTAAGGCGAAGTATTACTTAAATGTTGAAGCGCCCAGAAATGTTTAAAAATTTAAACAAAGGGCTCGATTTCCATAAAAATCATCATTCGTTTAATGGCGACTTGTCAACAAACCTTCAACAACACTGAAGTAATACTTCGCCGATTCTAATTCTCTTGATACAGGTCTTAGTTCTCTTGATAATGGCCTTGTAACAAAAGCTGCTGTTGGATCTATTCCTAAATGACATGAGGCGAGAACAGAAAGCCCCTGAAACCACCCCCTTGCAATATCACTTCCATCAGGAGTTTTAACGACATAAATCCATTCAATTAGATTCAGATCGCAAAAACCAGCTTTAAGATATGCATCCACATGACTCTCAAAAGCTTTTTTATATAGAGATCCTGATTCATCTGAATCTAAATTTTCACATTTAGGATATTTATAAAGAATTTCTTCTAAACTATCTTGTAAGTTATAAAGCGTATCATCAAGCCAATTTATTGCCGTTATATCTGTTAGTTCATTACGAGTTTCATATTTAAAACGAAACATATATTTGGCACCATATTCAATATAGTATTCGGGAATTTCACTTGTTGCATTTCTTATCTGGTAATCCCGAGCCCTAGCTATATAGTAAAGGTCTTGTAAATCTTTATTTTTTATTAAATGTGTAAAATTTGTAGGTTTTACTTTAGATTTAAGTTCCGGTTTTTCTGCGATTCCCTCTTTATATATCACCTCATCAAAGGAACCATCCTTAATTTTTTCGATTATAGACTCAACCTTTTTTCTTCCCTCATCACCTAAATCAGGCAGTACATGTTCCCTTATTGCATTTATAAGGTTTTCTTTCGCTTTATCATCATTATACTCATCACTTACAGTCGCTTCATTGTTTTCCGTTCCCATGCCGCTCGGGTCCACGCCGCTTAGGGGGTTCCCGTGCACGTAGGCGTAGAGGTTGATGCCGTCCTCAAGCCATGTGGGGTCCGTGGAGACCCACCTTGATATATGGGCGGCGTAGTAGCGCTGCTCGCAGTAGTACAGCGAGGATTCCTCGTCCTTTTCCTTGCCGGTGTAGCGGTAGCGTTTCTGGCTGACCTCGTTCGCGTTCCTGCCCGATCGGTAGCTGGTGTCACCGTAGGGGTAGTATTCCTCGTAACTGATGACGTTTGCGGATTCGTCCAGCTCCAGCGATGCGGAGCCAAGGTGGTTGTCGAGCTGATAGCGCAGAACAGGAACCGGACTCGAAACAGCATTCCCGTTTTCCACGGTCAGCGTCTCGACCAGGGCTATGCGTTTCTGGTCGTCCATGACGTGCAATGTTTCGCGTTCGGTTTCGAGCGTCCCGTTCACGGTCTTCCGCCATATCTCGAAGCCGCCGAGGTACAGGCGGGTCTCCGTCACGCCATTTTTCAATACAACCTTTCTCGTGCGTATCCCGTTGCCGTCATAATTGTAGTACGCCTCCGTCGTGCCACGCGTGATGTGGCACAGTTTTTCGGCGAAGTCCCAGTCCATCGCGCTCAAGTGCGGCATGGACGTCATGCTGCCGTGGGCGTTGTAGGAGAAGTTCGCCGTAGTCTGCCCGACTGCGTTTTCATTTTCGCAAAGGAAACCCAACTCAAGTAACTGCGTTTCTAAATCAGAAGGTTCCTCCTGAAATTTGGGAAGCTTTCTCTGTAAAGAAACGCAAGGCATAGAATCAATATAGGATAATTATTTGCAACCCAAAATTGGAGTTTTGCTGTAGAACTTGATTACTTAAGTTTCCATAATTTTTTTGTAAGGAAAACAATAGCAAATATCGCTAAACAAAAAAACAAATTTCCAACAAACCAAGACCCAAAAACAATTGCTAAATTTAAATAATAAATCTCACCCGATTCTAAATCAACAAATTGTCCCTGGGCATTGTGATTTAAAGCTATATACGCCATAAAAATTCCAACCACCATAGATTGAAAAAAAACGTATAGAATAACGGTCGACAACTCACTATTTTCTTTTATTTGCATTCATCTTCTCCCATAGTTTTTTACTCTACAACAATTCCATATTTCTTTTTCAGTTTTAAGCGAGCTTCTTTTGTTATTTTCTCGGGAGGTAGTTTCGTAACTGCAAATTCTAAAGCAGGTTTTACATTTGTCACCATAGAAGATAGAGTTACAAAAAGAAATTTAGAATTTTCAACCGCAAAAAAAGAAAGTCCCACTTGTCCCACCGTAACAGGAAGATCCAACTTTATTATATCATTCCATAAAATATGGATTTCTTTTTTATATAAAGAGTAAGAAAAAAATTTTAGGTTTCTTAGTACAGTTATTCCAGAATCATCAAATATCAAACGAAAGTTAGGTAAATAGCAAAAAAGCAAAATACAAAGCAAAAGCATATATAAAATAGAAGCAATTGTATTGCTTACAGAAAGATTGGTTAGAGGGGAAAAAAATGTTGAATAAGGGATAAGAAAAAGGAACAAACCTAAAAATATTCCCACAAAAGCATACATAATATTACTTTGTTTACAAATAATTTGCATTTATTTAACTCCTCTTTTGTCAAACAACGATTCAATTCGCGTTTGCAGGAAGGTTAACCCAATCGTAACAAGAGCAGAAACTGCAATTACACCCCCTAGGGATAATGATAGTGCCGGATTACTAATTACAAACACACCAGCAGCAATTGAAGCTCCTGTTGTCAACACAGAAAGAGCAACATGCCACGGCTTACCCTGATATGCGTATTCACCGGCTTCAATTGCACCTAATCCTATTGACAAAGCTACATTCGCTCTATTCATAAATTTTGCAGTCGTCTCTGCTGCTTTAGTATGTTCCAAAAAAGCTTGTTGAACCTTCTTAGTAGCATCACTGTTTAAAGACGGATTGTCAAGAGCTGTAGCTCCAAGTTTATTAATATCTCCTACAACATTATCAAAGGCCTTTTTTCCGGCATCAAGACTGACTTGAGTCGTTTTTGCCGCACCATTTGCATAAGTCCCAAAATCAGTTCCACTTTCACTTTCTGAGTCTGATACATTCTCCGTATTATCTAACAATACATTATTACTATCAGGAGTATCATCTTGCAAAGGAACAAGTTTTCCCTGTTCACTGGTATGCCAGTAGCCATTTTCAGAATCTCCAACCCACCACTGTTCTTCAGGATTCGGATCAACGATTTTATAGCCTCGCCTATTCGCAAACGCTTGACGTTCCTCAAATGTTGAATTTTCAGTCAAACGATCAGTTTCATCGCCCGGCAAATAAGTACCGTCCCCCTTAACTTCTACATCTTCGAATGTGGGCAGAACGCATCCCTCATCTATAACCTCAACATCATCAAACGGCGGTAATACAGTTCCCTCATCTACAAAACTTGTCGAAGCACCCCCGCTCGGGTCTTGCAACTTCACGGGATTCCCCCGCACGTACATGTACACATTCAACCCGTCGCCGATGCCGATGGGATCGGCCGCGGTCCAGCGGCCTAGCCAGCAGGCGTAATAGCGGGCCCCGTGGTAGTAGAGACCGCTTTCCTCGTCCTTTTCTTTTCCCGTATAGCGGTAGCGTTTCTGACTGACTTCGCTCGCGTTCCTTCCGGCGCGGTAGCTGGTGTCGCCGTAGGGGTAGTATTCCTCGTAGCTGATGATGCTGGCGGATTCGTCCAGTTCCAATGACGCGGAGCCGAGATGGTTGTCGAGCTGATAACGATGCACGGGCACTGGATTGGCAATGGCATTCCCGTTTTCCACGGTCAGCGTCTCGACCAGGGCTATGCGCCTCTGGTCGTCCATGACGTGCAGGGTCTCGCGTTCCGTATCCAGGACGCCGTTCACGGTCTTTCGCCAAATCTCGAAGCCGCCGAGGTACAGCCTCGTCTCCACGGCGCCGTTCTTCTCGACCACCTTCCTCGTGCGTATCCCGTTGCCGTCGTAGCTGTAGTAGGCCTCGGTCGTGCCGCGGGTGACATGGCACAGCTTTTCGGCGAAGTCCCAGTCCATCGCGCTCAAGTGCGGCATGGACGTCATGGAGCCGTGGGCGTTGTAGGAGAAGTTCGCGGAGGCGCTCCCGACCGTGGAACTTGTCAGGCGGTTGCTGTCCGTGGCGTAAGCGTTTCTCCTAGTCCATTGCGACCCATTAAACTTATGAATCATCGACAGGATATTCCCGACGCTGTCGTATTCCCATTCGCGGGAATAGTTCCGCATGGCGGAGCCGTCCTGCGGGCTGATTTGCGCGGCATCCCAGTTTTCGCAGAGAAATTCTAGCTCAAGCAAATGCGCTTCTAAATCAGAAGATTCCTCCTGAATTCCAAGATTCCTTCTTTGTAATGAAACGCTGGGCACAAAGTTAATATAGGATTATTTTTTCGGTATTGGCATCGTGAGGATGGTGGCTTTTACCCTATTTTTATCGTTTATTTCTTTTAGTCCGAGAACAACAATTGAATCTTTTGTCACCAACAACCGTTCGTGTGAAAAAACTGGTATTTTTTCATTTTCCCATGTTTCTCCTCCATTAACGCTATAATATAGATAGTGAAGTAAAGTTCCTGTTCCTATATGAAATCTAAAAATTCCAATCATTAAATTTCCATTAACATAGAAATCAGATGGTTTCATATATTCTAAACGAAAAAAGTGCCATTTATTTGGAAAAGATGTATGGAGTTTAAATACACCTTCTGATCTATGTATAATACGAACTTCATGGATTGACGATGGCGCATCATCATATCCACAAACAACCCAGTCGTTGCTATTTTGGGCATACATTTTTCCCCATCTTTTACAATAGCCGGACAAATTTGAACTGGGACCATTCAATTCTTCTAGTATAATCGTTTTTTCGTTTGAAAAAGAATCTTGTTTACTCACGTATATTTTTCCAAAATTTCCACCTAAAACGGCATCGCCATAATAATTCCATTCATCTATTTTTTCATTAAAATACACTGCTGTGTCAGCACCTGTCAACGTCCAAGTTTTACCGCCATCGTTTGTATTCAGACTTACCTGCCATTGTTTTCCAAAGGAACCCATAATGGAGTATTGCTTTGCATGATCCTTTATTGTCACTTCATTTGCAAATACAAATACTTTATCATATGAAAAAGACTTTTTTTCAAATACATCCGAAACACCTTCATTAATCCATTTTTCATCTATTTCCCTAATCTTCATCCCACCTAAAAGAAGCAACGGAACAAGAATCGCAATTCCAATAGGAAATAGGCAACCGATAGCAAAAATCATTTTGCCAAATTTCGTAAGTCTAATTTCGGTCAATCTAGTCATTTTATCTAAATGATAAATTAAGAAATGATTTACATATATTATCTTAATTGTTGCAAAATTGATCTCTGCAAAAAATTATTATACATTGAATTAAGTTCTCTTATTCCTCTAGACAAAGGCCTTGTTATGAAGTTTGTAAAAGGTTTAACAGGACCACATTCAGCCACAACATCTTTAATCTGTCCAACGCCCTCAAAAATTTGATTAACATCTGGGGTAATTCCGATAATCGCCCATTCAGCAATATTTAATTCACAAAATCCAGCATCAACATATGCAGGAACATGACTGTTAAACGCCTTTTTGTAGTTTGAATTTAGATTATCCACATCTAAATTTTCGCTTTCGGAATCTTCTAAAACAATACCTTCCATTTCAACTTGTAAATTTTTTAGTGTTTTGTCGAGCCAATTTTCAGCGAAGTCATCCGAAAACATTGAAAAAACATTTCTAGTTATATATTTAAATCTAAACATGTTCTTAGCACCATATTGGTTATAATATGTAGGAATATCATTTGTGTTGTTTCTTCTCTGATAATCCCTTGCTCGTGCAAAATAGTAAAGGTCAGAACCAATTAAATCTTTAAAAAAAGTAGGATTTTTACCAGAATCTAAACCAGGTTTATCCACATTCTTATAAATTTCATTTTCAAATGAACCATTATCAATCATCTCATATATATCAGCAATTCTTTTTTCAAGCAAATTGACGCCAATCTGACCATTAGACACCCAATCAAACAATAAATATATTGATTTACGAACACCGCCCATTTGTTCCACATACACATTTATCTCATCTTTTAGAGATTCATTTGCTTCATATTCATCATATTTTTTTATCGCTTTTATATCAACATTGGGTAAATCAATTGTTTGTTCAGTCGGATAAGCCTCATACTTATAATTCAATTCCTCCGTCTGTGTTCCGCTCGGGTCCACACCGCTTACGGGGTTCCCGTGCACGTAGGCGTAGAGGTTGACGCCGTCTTCTAGCCACATGGGGTCCGTAGAGCCCCACCTTGATATATGGGCAGCGTAGTAGCGCTGCTCGCAGTAGTAAAGGGAACTTTCCTCGTCCTTTTCTTTTCCCGTATAGCGGTAGCGTTTCCGGCTCACTTCGCTCGCATTCCTGCCCGCTCGGTAGCTGGTGTCGCCGTAGGGGTAGTACTCCTCGTAGCTGATGATGCTGGCGGATTCGTCCAGCTCCAATGACGCGGAACCCAGGTGGTTGTCGAGCTGGTAGCGCAGAACAGGAAGCGGATTCGCAACGGCATTCCCGTTTTCCACGGTCAGCGTCTCGACCAGGGCTATGCGCCTCTGGTCATCCATGACGTGCAGGGTCTCGCGTTCCGTATCCAGGACGCCGTTCACGGTCTTCCGCCAGATCTCGAAGCCGCCGAGGTACAGCCTCGTCTCTACGACCCCGTTCTTCTCTACGACCTTTCTTGTGCGGATGCCGCCGCCGTCATAATTGTAGTACGCCTCCGTCGTGCCACGCGTGATGTGGCACAGTTTTTCGGCGAAGTCCCAGTCCATCGCGGAGAGGTGCGGCATGCTCGCCATGCTGCCGTGGGCGTTGTAGGAGAAGTTCGCGGAGGCGCTCCCGACATCATCCGGATTCTCGCAGAGAAACCCCAACTCAAGCAACTGCGTTTCTAAATCAGAAGATTCCTCCTGAAACTTATGGAACCTACTCTGTAAAGAAACGCAGGGCATTTTCAAAAATCAAACGTTATTTAATATCCAATATAATATTTTATGATTCTTTTTTAACTTGCGGTATTTGTCTGCAAGTCGTCTAAAGTTATCTCTTGCGTCTGGGTTCATTTTATCGCATGAAATGTTTTCGTCTATAAATATTATAAGATTCAAAAAGTTTGCATACACAAAAAATGGTAGTCCCAAAGGATTTTTTTTATAAACATACATGCGATAAAAAGGTATCACACCATCGATTTGAATTTTTTCATAGCACCAAAGCTCAAAAAAATGCTTTTGAGAACAGACTATCCGATGTCCAAATTTTAAACCTCTATGAAAACCCTTTTTCGTAAAAGAAAAGCAAAAAAATTGAAAAACAAAAAAAAGAACTAAAATAAAAATTACAGCCACATATGGATACCAACTAATATAAGAGAACCAAGATTCTGCTTGCATTTGTTCAAAACTATACTTGTAGCCAAGATTTCGAAGCAATGAAATAATAAAATCATTTTTTATATGTTCCCAAAAGCCCTCGTCAAAGAATATCAAATACAAGCTTAACAAAGCGATTGTTCCAAAAAAAAATTTCCAAACTAAACGAATCGTTAAAATCATATTTTGCTTCATAAAAACTCTCATGTTCTAATGAAAACGATCATAAATAGAACCCGCTAATTGAGTTGCAATGTAACCACCAGCAACAGCCAAGCCAAAAGACAAAATCAATCCTGATGCCAAACTTCCCGCAGCTGCCGCCGCAACCGTTCCAGCCCCAACAGTTAAGAGATCTCTACCCCATGGATTATTTTGAGTTACCCTGTTGACCGTCAGTTCTATTGCAGCCGATGCAATGGGAATGGCCCTGCCACCTATTCTTGTAAATTTTGCAATTTTATTCTTTATTATAGTTTCTTGAGATATCGATTTTTCTGCGCCTTTTATAGCAGCATCGGATTTATTCATTATAGCAGGGGTTTCTCCTTCAGCTAATTTAACACCGCTCTTTTCGATGTTTTCAATCATAGATGCTGTTCTGCGTGCATTTTTTATGTCTTGTTCGTTTGTTTCAATAATATCCGAATCAATTTGCACCAACTTATCCATAGCTTTTTGGGCTTCACGTCCACCCGCTTTAACAGCTTCATCCAAACCTTCAGAGAGAATTGATCGGAAAATACCGCCTTTATCAACTTTGGATTCTGCTATACCACGAGCATCGCCTTCATCATTCGGAACAGCAACTTCGTCTAAAAGAAGTTCTTCAGAATCGCCATCGGTTTCTATATCCGTAGATTGTTCAGACACCGGTTTCAACCACCCCAATTCACTGGTAATCCAGTAACCGTTTTCTGCATCTCCAATCCACCTCTGACCATCAGGGTTCGGTTCATACATTTGCGAACCATGTCTTTCAACAAAACGCTTACGTTCCTCAAAAGTGGATTCTGGGGTTAGCCTATCAGTTTCGGATCCAGGTAAGTATGTAGAAGTTCTTTGTCCGTAATCACTTGGATAGGCTTCAAATTCATATTCCCCTTGTGTTCCGCTCGGATCCACGCCGCTTAGGGGGGTCCCGTGCACGTACATGTACACGTTCAATCCGTCGCCGATGCCGATGGGATCGGCCGCGGTCCAGCGGCCTAGCCAGCAGGCGTAATAGCGGGCCCCGTGGTAGTAGAGGCCGCTTTCCTCGTCCTTTTCTTTTCCCGTAT